>ERZ857629.150-NODE-150-length-108203-cov-6.251997_pt1 | contig 108203 bp, 99 predicted proteins | sample MGYA00519700_ERZ857629 | MGnify/ENA primary metagenome ERZ857629 (study PRJEB31778, sample SAMEA3449351) | human gut metagenome | biome: human gut; feature: human-associated habitat; material: faeces | place: United Kingdom | collected 2010/2012 ... | reverse complement strand
TCAGAAATGGTATTACCAAAATTATACACGACCAAAATCCTATATTCATAATACATACCTCCGCTTCAAACTCCGATTTGTTAATTTATTTTACCACAAAATATAAGTGGCTTGTAGAGAGGAAATATATCGTGTTTAATTTTCATACAAAAAATTTGTAACACCATCATATTACCAATAAAAACTTGCAAAAACCAATATCGCTTTATAACACCACCGTAATACCGTGAAAAACTGAATAAAACCGACAACGAACCAGTCGTAATACCTTCGTCGGCTATGTTGACAGAGCAACTACAAATGCCTGTTTAACCAATAGCTGACGGAGGTATCTTTGATTTTACGACATTTTGCAGGCGCACTTGTTTTTGCAATAAACAGCGAAAGCAGGTGCGCTTTTTCTATATCCGGGATTAAGACTCATTGCCGTTCTCCACCTTCGGCATCTTGAAACTTCATTCACAAATTTCAAGATTACGGAGGAAAGATTATGTACTTTGACCCAATAGAAGCAGGAAAACGGATCAAGGCAATACGAGAAGCAAAAGGTATGACACAGATGGGATTTGCAGAGAAGCTAAATATATCCCGGTCGTACATGAACAAAATAGAAAAAGGAACGAAAACGGCTTCGATTGATTTGTTGATAGAAATTGCAGTGTACGGTGGGGTGACTTTAGATTATCTCATTCTTGGACAAAGCCTTGCCGCTGTTCAGGTAAAAGAAAATATTCGGATGATGCGTGAAGCGCTCAATGTTTTGGAGCAAAGTCTGTGAGTGTGTCCTGATAGTCAACAAGATGTGTTCTGATGGAACGTCGAAGATCAGAACCCCAAAAGGTACAATTTACTTGCAGCTAACGAAAGAAAGCGGATGAACCTTGATAACTGAACAAGTCATTCATCAGGTACATTCCTGTTGTTGGTGGAAACATCAGCCACGTCTGCGGTACGCCATGATAAGCTCTCATAGAAACAGAGACACCTACATAATGAGCATCTGGTTAGTCTATGGAACTTGGAGCGAGAAATACCGGCAAGTAAATATCGTGTAGCTCACGATACGGCGATGAAAGCAACAGGGACAATGATACTTCTGCCCAGCCACAGCCCTTCATTATTATAGAAGGAACACGCAATGGGGGCAGCCCGGTGCGAACCACGGGGAGGTTAGATTCCTATGGAGCTGGTAAGCTGCCAGCCGCCTGATGATTTCCTATTCCCAAGGGTGTTGAGGACAAATGTGGGAACAATAAAATGAAAGCATGGAAACCAATACGATATGGAATCCATGTACTCGTCGATAAAAACCATGGGCAGATTTTGTTGTGAGCAGAATCTGCCTATTCTTTTACCGATGAGATTCTTTGAATAACAAAGGTAAAGAGTGGTAACTATAAATAGAAAGCACCATTGTAGCAAGTGAATCTACTTGCGGAAAGGATAGCCTATGATTGCAACAGAAATCAAGAATGATAGTACGACTGTTCGCATCCATGATACTTTTTGCAACAGGGTATCGCAGGAGTGTATTTCCAGAGTGAATCAGATTGTTAGCAATTCATACAAAAGAAGAACCATGGCTGAGAAATCATCTCAGGAAGAAAATGGAACTGGAGTGCCGCAGTAAAAGTGCTGTGGCTTTCCTTATTATAAGGAACTTTCGACATCGTTGACGGTGTTGGACAGCATAGCATATAATGAGCCGGAAAGGAGGCAACGTATGGAGCAATATGTTAAATACCTTCGTAAGTCAAGATTTGACCGAGATTATGCAGATCTCAGTATTGAGGAAACACTGAAACGGCATGAAGCCATTTTGGACAAACTGGCAAATGATAGAGGGTATTATATTGCTAAAACTTATTACGAAGTCGTTTCCGGCGAGTCAATCGCTGCAAGACCAGAAATTCAAAAAATGTTGGAGGAAGTAAGCGCAGGACTTTACGCAGGAGTTCTTGTTGTAGATGTAGAACGACTCGCAAGAGGTAACGGTGCTGACCAGGCATACATCAGTCAGGTATTTCAATTTTCAGGAACGAAAATTATTACACCAACAAAGATGTATGACCCTTCCAATGAATTTGATGAAGAATATTTTGAGTTCGGTTTATTTATGAGCCGGAGAGAATATAAAACAATCAATCGCAGACTGATCCGTGGTCGTGATAGTAGTGCATCGGAAGGTAAATGGCTTGGTAGTATAGCACCTTATGGATACAATCGAGTGAAAATTCCACATGAAAAGGGATATACATTAGAGGTTCATCCAGAAGAAGGTCCGGTGGTTCAGAAAATTTTTGAAATGTATTTGAACCATCAGGGTACGAAAGTCATTTGCAATCATCTGAATGACAATGATATTCCTACTCGGCATGGAGATTTGTGGACTTACAATACAATCTTTCAGATTATTACAAATCCGGTTTACATGGGAAAAATAAGACGAGGATGGAGCAAACAGATAAAAAGTATTGAAAATGGGACAGTCAAGAGACGCATTAAGCGTAGCAAAGACATGAGTACCTATGATATTTATGATGGTCTGCATCCTGCTTTGGTAAGTGAAGAATCCTTTATGAAAGTGCAGGATATTCGCTTAGATAAAAAACCGGATGCACCTGTAAAAAATGAATTTAAGATGCAGAATCCATTTTCAGGTTTGCTTTTTTGCTCAGTCTGCGGAAAGCGAATCGGACGAACAACAATGTCGAAGCGAAGCGGAAATCCAGCTCGATTACGTTGTGTGAACGGGCGGAATTGTCATAATGGAAGTGCTTATTTTGAAATCGTAGAAAAAGAAATCATAGATGCACTTCGTACCTGGCTAAAAGGTTACAAAGTAAAAATTGACACTGTGGGATATGCCGAGGACATTAAACTTGGCAAAAAGCGATTACAGAAATTAGAGCAGGAAAAAGGAAAGCTATCTACTCAGATGGACAATGCCTTCAATCTTGTAGAACAAGGTGTGTATACCTTGGAGGTGTTCCAAGACAGGCGAGCGAAACTAACACTTGCGATGGAAGATCTGGATATACAGATAGAAAAACTACAAAAAGAAGTTCTTGCTCTTGAAACCAGTGAGTCAACACAGAAAAATATCATTCCTCAGACAGAAGAATTGCTTGACAGCTATGACGAGATGACGAATGAAGAAAGAAATGAATTATTAAAAGAAATACTTGAAGAAATCAAGTATTTTAAGGGAGCCGATGGGCAAATCGAAATTGACTTGTATCCACGTCTCCCTCGAATTTAGCTTTGTGTAGGTATCCTCAACTTACCTATGTGCTTGTCAACGAACCCACAAAGGGCTACGGCATCTTTATAGAGTCCATGATAGACCACGACGTGTAAAACAATAAAAATCACACCTTTCATGTGAAAATTTTTGGATTGTTTCCCCTGCGCCGGATATTGTATACTATAACATAACAGAAGAAAACAGAAACAGGAAGGATGCATAGGATGAAACGATTTTTAACAACCCTGCTGCTTGCGGCATGTATGCTTTCAAGCCTCACAGGATGCGGAAGCAAGGCAGACGAAAGAGAAGGAAACGGAACCCTGCCCATAGCGGACAATTCCGTGGATTTTGCATACAGCCTTAAATTGGGATGGAACCTCGGAAACACGCTGGAGTCCACCGGTACCAGGCTTCTGAACGCGGAAACTGCCTGGGGACAGCCGAAGACCACAAAGGAAATGATAGATTATGTGAAGGAAGCGGGCTTTACCGGCATCCGTATTCCGGTGACCTGGAGCAGCCATATGAATGACGACTACACCATTGACGAAATGTGGATGGACAGGGTGCAGGAGGTTGTGGACTACGGACTGGATGCGGGCTTGTATGTGATTTTAAATTCCCACCACGACTGTGAAAAATATTTTCCGTCCGAGGAAAATTTAGAGAACGGAAAGGCATATCTTGCCGCCGTCTGGACCCAGATAAGCGAGAGATTTAAGGACTATGACGAAAGACTGATTTTCGAGTCCATGAACGAACCGAGACTGATCAATACCGCAAAAGAATGGTGGTTTACGGAAAACGACCCGGACGGACTGGAATCCATCCGCTGCATCGTGGAAATGAACCAGACCTTTGTGGATACGGTGCGGAGCGGGGAGCATTACAACAAGACCCGTTACCTGATGGTGCCGAGCAATGCCGCTTCCGCCCAGAATGCCCTGTCCGATGCCTTTTCCATGCCGGAGGACGAAGCTGACAGAGTGATACTTTCCGTGCATGCCTATTCCCCGTATGATTTTGCCATGAATGCAAACGGCTATACGGAATGGACTGAGGAGAGGGCGCCGGAGCTGTCCTTCTTAGATGACCTTTACGAGAAGTTTGTGAAAAACGGATACGGCGTGGTCATCGGGGAAATGGGAGCCATAAACAAGGACAATTACGAAGACCGCATTGCCTGGGCAAAGGATTACACGGAAAAGGCATCCGCAAATAAAATGTCCTGCTTTCTGTGGGACAACAACGGCACGAAAATCGGCAGTGAGAATTTTGCCATGATTGACAGAAGAAACCAAAAAATTTATTATCCGGAAATGCTTCAAGCCATGCTTGCAAACTATCAGTAAAGGAGAAAGTGCGCAGAATTTGTAAATATTATGCGATGAGTACAGGTTGCGTCAAATTGCGTCAAAACTGTATAATAAATCTTGGAAACTTTTTGCAGAAAAAGGAAAGGTATAGGTGTTATCATGGAACAACTCAACTTGATGACCACCAAAGATAATGAAAAACTATACAAAATACTGGGTCAGCTTATCAGCTGCGACAAAGAATTCCAGATTATGATTACGGTCCCGTCCGGAAAGGATAAGACGCAGGAGAAAACGAAGGTCGAAGAAATAAAAAAAGAAGAAGAAACGAGGGATCTGGAGCAGGACGTCACGGATATGATACATGAAATCGGCGTGCCGGCACATATCAAAGGATACCAGTACTTACGGGAGGCCATCATGATGTCCGTGGAGGACACTACCATGTTAAGTTCCATTACGAAAATTCTGTATCCCACCATTGCGAAGCGCTTCGGCACCACGCCGAGCCGCGTGGAAAGAGCCATACGGCATGCTATTGAAGTGGCGTGGAGCAGGGGAAGAATGGAAACGCTGGATGCCCTTTTCGGCTACACCATAAATACCGGCAAAGGCAAACCCACCAATTCCGAGTTTATCGCCCTGATTGCGGACCGCATCCGATTGAAATACCGAAATTAAATCTTTAAAATACCCTCCCATTGATGTATAATAAAAAAAACTAAGCTGATATGGGAGGGATTTCTTTTGAAGAACATTTTATTTGCAGCATCGGAAGGCGTGCCCTTTATCAAAACAGGCGGTCTTGCGGATGTTGTGGGCTCACTGCCGAAATGTATTGACAAAGAGTACTATGATGTGCGGGTTATTCTGCCGAAATATTCCTGCATGAAACCGCAGATGCAGGAGAAACTGCAGTACATCACACATTTTTATATGGATTTTAACTGGCACGAGGAGTACGTGGGGGTATTGGGTGCCAACGTGGACGGAATCCAGTATTATTTCATTGACAACGAGCATTATTTCACCGGCTTCAAGCCCTACGGGGATGATGTTTTATTTGAAATCGAGAAATATTCTTATTTCTGTAAGGCCGTGCTTTCCGCACTGCCCCTGATCGGCTTTCAGCCCGACATCATTCACTGCCATGACTGGCAGACGGGACTCATTCCCGTGTACTTAAAGGAACGGTTCCGCGGCAATTCCTTCTTCTGGAACGTGAAGTCCGTTATGACCATCCACAACCTGAAATTCCAGGGAAAATGGGATGTAAAGGCAGTACAGAATATCACGGGTCTGCCGGACTATTACTTTACACCGGATAAGCTGGAATGCTACAAGGATGCCAACCTCTTAAAGGGCGGTCTGGTATTTGCGGATGCGATTACCACCGTAAGCCAGACATATGCAGAGGAGATCAAGACCGACTTCTACGGTGAGGGCTTAAACGGTCTTATGAATGCAAGGGCGCATGACCTCCGCGGTATTGTAAACGGTATCGACTACGACGAATTCAATCCGGCAACGGATGCGTACATACCGTTCAAGTATGATCCCGTTACCTTCCGCAAGGAAAAGGTAAAGAACAAACGCGACCTGCAGAAAGAACTGAATTTAGCGCAGGACGACAGGAAGTTCATGATAGGTATCGTTTCCCGTCTGACAGACCAGAAGGGACTCGACCTGATAGCTTATGTGATGGATGAGCTTTGCCAGGACAATATACAGATTGTGGTACTGGGTACCGGAGAAGAGCGCTACGAAAACATGTTCCGTCACTTCGACTGGAAGTATGCGGACCGCGTTTCCGCCAATATTTACTACTCCGAAGACCTTTCCCATAAGATTTATGCGGCATGTGACGCTTACCTGATGCCGTCCCTGTTTGAACCCTGCGGCTTAAGCCAGCTGATTGCACTGCGCTACGGCACGGTTCCCATTGTCAGGGAGACGGGCGGACTGAAAGATACCGTACAGCCTTACAACGAATACGAAGGAACCGGCACCGGATTTTCCTTTGCCAACTACAATGCACATGAAATGCTTCGTACCATTCGTTATGCAGAGCATGTATATTACGACAAGAAGAGAGAATGGAACAAGATTATCGACCGCGGTATGGCGGCAGACTTCTCATGGCATGTATCGGCAGGCAAATACCAGGAAATGTATGACTGGCTGATTGGCCGTTAAGAGTCGGCACAGACGGCGGAACGGTCGCCGGGTTTCGGTTAGGATTTGATTTAAAATGAGTAAAAGTAGTAACAAAAACGGTTTTATCATACAGGCCGGAATTCTGGCGGCAGCCGGAATTATCTGCAGAATCATAGGGCTTCTTTACAGAAGCCCTTTAGCTGCTGTTATCGGTGATGAAGGAAACGGCTATTACCAGGCAGCGTACAATATCTATACCATGATACTTCTGATATCTTCTTACAGCATCCCGTCTGCCATCTCCAAGGTTATCGCCCAGAAGCTTGCCACCCATGAATACCGGAATGCACACAGGGTATTTACCTGTGCGATTTATTATGTGCTGATTGTGGGCGGACTGGCGAGCCTGGTACTGTTTTTCGGCGCGGGCTTTTTAACCAGGGGGCCGGCGGTGCAGGTCGTGAGAGTCTTTGCTCCCACGGTTTTTCTGTACGGACTTTTGGGCGTGCTGAGAGGATATTTCCAGGCTCACCGCAGTATGGTGCAGACCTCCGTATCCCAGATTATTGAACAGATACTGAATGCCGTGGTCAGCATCGGCGCGGCATATCTTCTGATTATTCTGATGCTTTCCACCACGGACAAATATGTGATAAACGACGACCATTCCGTAAGTCTCGGAAGTACCGTTGTACAGGAAATGGCAGAGGAGCAGACCGACGAAAACGGCATTGTGACCTATGTGCTTTCCGACGAGCAGCAGGCATGGAACACGAAGCATGCCCTCTACGGTGCCATCGGCAGCGCTTTGGGTACCGGCTCCGGCGTACTGATTGCCCTGCTTTTCATGTGGGCGGTTTATCTGTTGAACAAGGACACCATCTACCGGCGTATCGGGCGCGACAGGCACCCGGTGGAAGAGTACGGGGAAATCATAAAAACCATTACCGGTGTGATTATTCCCTTTATTTTAAGCACGGCAATTTACAATCTGACGACAGTGGTCAATCAGACTGTTTACACGTATATAGCGGCAGAAAAAAAGAACATGGAAAACACGGAAATATCCACTCGTTACGGTATTTTCTCCGGTAAGGCAGTGGTCATTTCCAAAATTCCCATTGCGATTTCCACAGCCATAGCCTCCGCGATTCTGCCGACGGTATCGGCACTGGCGGGCAGCGGGGATATGAAAGGCGCCCGCAGGAAAACGGCACAGGCAGTGAAGACCACCATGTTTATCGCCATTCCCGCCACGGTGGGCATTGCGGTGCTGGCACGTCCCATTACCTGGCTTCTGTTCCCACAGAAAGCTTCCATTGATATGGCATCCAGACTGCTGATGCTGCTTGCCGTATCCATTATTCTCTACTCCCTGTCAACCCTGACAAACTCCATTCTGCAGGGTATCGGACAGGTAAGAGTGCCGGTGAAGAACGCCGCGGTGGCGCTGGTGATCCAGACCGCGATTACGGCATTGCTTTTACTGCTTACCGGACTGGATATGTATGCGCTGGTCATTGCGGAAATCGTATATTCCGGCATGATGTGCTTCTTAAACCAGCGTTCCATCCGCAGGTACATGTATTACCGGCAGGAAATTTTTAAGACCTTTATCGTGCCCTTTGTGGCTTCTGTCTTTATGGGACTGGCTGCCTACGGTACCTATGCCGGTATCCATGCGCTTATGGGCGGCGGAGAATACCCGGGCAGAATGCAGAATGCCATTGCCCTCATTCCGGCAATTTTAGTGGGCTGCGTGGTATACTTTGTATTGGAAATCCTTTTTGGGGGTATCAGTGAGAAAGAACTGCGGGAGCTGCCCAAGGGCTATCTTATGGTGAAGGTGGCAAAGAAGCTGCATCTAATGTAAAAAACGGAACGGTGAAACCGTTTGCAGGGTGAAACTGCCCTGCAAAATCAGGAAACAGAAAGGAGCCGACATGGCTTTTGACGGAATAACCATAGCAAATGTAGTACAGGAAATGAAGGACGTATTGATTGGCGGGCGCATTTACAAAATCGCCCAGCCGGAACCGGACGAGATGATTTTTACCATCAAACAGCCGCACGGACAATACCGCCTTCTGATTTCGGCAGGTGCTTCCCTGCCGCTTCTTTATGTATCGGCGCAGAACAAACCCAGCCCCATGACGGCGCCCAATTTCTGCATGCTTCTGCGTAAGCACTTACAGAACGGCAGAATTGTGGACATTACCCAGCCGGGACTGGAGCGTATTGTCACCATAGAAATGGAACACTTAAACGAAATGGGCGACCTCTGCCGGAAAAAACTGATTGTGGAAATCATGGGAAAATACAGTAACATCATTTTCTGCGACGACAACGATATCATCATCGACAGCATCAAGAGAGTATCGGCGTTAGTGAGCTCCGTCCGGGAAGTGCTTCCCGGCAAGATGTATTTCGTTGCCGATACCACCCACAAGAAAGATGCCATGACGGTGACAAAAGAGGAGTTCCTAACCGTTATGAAGGAAGCGCCCATGCCGGCGTTCAAGGCATTCTACACTTCCTTTACGGGCATTTCCCCCATTATGGGACAGGAAATCTGCCACAGGGCGGGTGTGGACGGCGAGCTTCCCACGGCGGCGCTTTCCGATGCAGAGATAACAAACATTTACAAAGAATGGACGGACATCCGTAACGACATAGAGGACGGCAAGTTTACCCCCTATATTGTATACGAAGGCAGAAAGCCGGTGGAATTTGCGGCATTTGATCTGACGATTTACGAGGACGGTGTGCATGAGTGCAAGCCCTATAACAGTATGTCCGAGGTGCTGGAAACTTATTTTGCGCAGAAAAATGCCCAGATCCGTATCCGTCAGCGTTCCACGGATTTACAGAAAATCGTCCATACGGCGCTGGAACGCAATGTGAAAAAATACGATGTGCAGCTTCAGCAGATGAAGGACACGGAAAAGCGGGATACCTACCGGGTATACGGAGAACTTCTGCATACCTACGGCTATAGCGCCGCACCCGGGGACAAGTCCCTTGAGGCGGTCAATTATTACACCGGGGAAACGGTGAAAATCCCCCTCGACCCGACCCTTACGGCAGCGGAAAATGCGAAGAAGTATTTTGATAAATACAATAAGATGAAGAGAACCTACGAGGCGTTAAGCAAGCTCACCAAGGAAGTGGGAGAGGAAATCGAACACTTAAAGTCCATAGAGGTGGCCTTACAGATCGCAGCCGGGGAGGAAGACCTTCTGCAAATCAGGGAGGAGCTGCAGGAAAGCGGCTATATGAGAAAACGGAACGGCGGCAAAAAGATGAAGGTGACAAGCAGACCCTTCCATTATATCAGCCGTGACGGCTACGACATCTATGTGGGCAAAAATAACCTGCAGAATGAGGAGCTTACGTTTAAGTTTGCCGACGGCGGCGACTGGTGGTTCCACGCCAAAGGCTGTCCCGGTTCCCATGTCATTGTAAAAAACAAGGGCAGGGGCGAGCTGCCGGATGCCACCTATGAGGATGCGGCAAGACTGGCGGCCCATTATTCCTCCGCAGGCAGCCAGAACAAGGCGGAAGTGGACTACGTGGAGAAAAAACGGGTGAAGAAGCCGAACGGCGGCAAGCCGGGTTTTGTGGTATACTATACCAATTACTCCATGATGGCGGACACGGATATTTCGGACATAGAAAAAGCCGACGCGTAATAAAAGGGGGCTCCGGCACCCCAAAGAAACAAAATAGGAATAGGAATAGGAAAAGAACATGAATACGGATTATACTTTCAGGCGCCTGTCGTCCGACGAGGTGCTGGATATTTACGAAAACAGCTGCCCCTTACATTTCCCGGCACCGGAAATCAAGCCGGTGTTTATGATAAAGAGCATGGTGGAGCGGGGCGGTTACATCGGTATCGGTGTTTACGACGGAGACAGGCTGGCAGGGTATGCTCTCTGCGTGCAGGCACCGGAGAAAAACACCATACTGCTTGACTATCTGGCGGTGTTTGAAGAATACCGCAACAAGGGCGTGGGAGCGCTTATGTTAAAGGAAATGCAGCGGATTTACACGGACATGCACGGTGTTATTATCGAAACGGAACGTCCGGATAAGGCGGAGGATGAAGAAGACCGCACCCTGAGAATCCGCCGAAACGGTTTTTACAAAAGGAGCGGCTGCCGTCAGACAGAGCTTCTGACCCAGGTGGCGGGTGTGGATTTCGGGATTTTTTACCTGCCGACGGGCAGACAGATGCCGGACGAAGAAGTGGCGGTGGATTTACAGAATATCTATGATTTTATGCTGGGAGAAAAGTACGGAAGGATGTTTGCCTTTACTTGACGAAAGCCCGCATTTCCACTATAATAAGTGCAGTATGCAACCATATGGGGTAGTAGCGTTGTATAGGAGGAAGGTATGCAAATGATTAACAGTATGACGGGCTTCGGCAGATGCGAACTGGTGGAAGGTACCCGTAAGTTTACAGTAGAAGTAAAATCAGTCAATCACAGATATCTGGATGTCAACATCAAGATGCCCAAGAAATTAAATTTCTTTGAGTCATCCATCCGGAATGAACTGAAGAATTTTATGCAGCGCGGCAAGGTGGATATTTACATTGCATACGAAGACTGTGCAGAGACCACCGGTTGTGTAAAGTACAACAAAAAGATTGCGGAAGAGTACGTCAATTATTTAGGACAGATGGCAGAGGACTTCGGTCTGGAGAACGATATCCGTACCTCCACCCTTTCCCGGTATCCCGATGTGTTTACCTTAGAGGATGTGGAGGAGGACGAGGACGAAATCTGGAAAGAGCTGGACAAAGCCTTAAAGAGCGCCCTGCAGGCCCTGGTGGAGACCCGTATTAAGGAAGGCGAGAATTTACGCAACGACTTAATCGGCAAGCTGGACGGCATGCTTAAGCATGTGGACTACATTACCGAACGCTCTCCGGAAATCATCGCGGAGTATAAAAAGAAGCTCACCGATAAGGTAAAGGATTTATTACAGGATGCCCAGGTGGATGAAAACCGTCTTTTAATGGAAGTTACCATTTTCGCAGACAAGGTTTGTGTGGATGAAGAGCTGGTGCGCTTAAGAAGCCACATCACTTCCACAAAGCAGGCGCTTTTGGAAGGCGGCAGCATCGGCAGAAAGTTAGACTTTATCGCACAGGAAATGAACAGAGAGGCCAATACCATCTTAAGCAAGACCACTGACCTCGGCATTTCCAACAGAGCCATTGAGTTAAAGACGGAAATCGAGAAGGTCCGCGAGCAGATTCAGAATATTGAATAAATAAAAAGGAAACAGGCATGGACAAACTGATTCACATCGGCTTTGGCAATATGGTCAATACCGGCAAGATTATTGCCATTGTGAGCCCGGATTCCGCACCCATAAAGAGACTGGTGCAGAATGCCAAGGAGGCCGGCAACACCATAGATGCCACCCAGGGACGCAAGACCAAGGCAGTACTTATTATGGAAAATAACCAGATTGTGTTGTCCGCCCTTTTGCCCGAGACTATAGCAGGCAGAAGCAGACAGGCAGATACAAACGTCTTAGGAGAAGAAGATGAGTAAGGGCATATTGATTGTATTATCCGGATTTTCTGGAGCAGGAAAAGGCACTCTCGTAAAGGAACTCATGAAGACATACGATAATTATGCGTTGTCCATTTCCATGACTACGAGAAAACCACGCGAGGGAGAAGTACACGGAAGAGAGTATTTCTTCACGGAAAGAGAAAGCTTTGAAGAAAAGATTGCACAAAACGGTCTGATAGAGTATGCTGAGTATTGCGGCAATTATTACGGCACCCCCAGGGACTATGTGGAGGAGATGCTTGCGGCAGGCAGGGACGTCTTACTGGAAATCGAAATTCAGGGCATGCATAAGGTGAAAAAGATGTTCCCGGATATGCTGACACTCTTTGTGACACCGCCAAGCATTGCCGAGCTGGAGAAGCGTTTAAGAGGCAGAGGCACCGAGACGGAGGAAGTCATAAGAAAGCGCCTTGCCCGTGCAGCAGAAGAAGCAAAGGGCATGGAGGACTATGAGTATCTGGTAGTCAACGATGATTTACAGGAATGTGTGGAAGAAATTCACAGTATTGTGAAGGCAGCCAAAAGAGCCAGCCGTCGCAATACGGAGTTTATCAATAATATCAGAGGAGAACTGAATGTTCTCACGGAAGGAGAATGATTATGTTACATCCATCTTATACCGATTTAATGAAAGTGGTAAACAAGGACGTGGAGCCGGGTGAAGAACCGGTAGTAAGCAGCAGATACTCCATCGTTATGGCTACCTCAAAGAGAGCAAGACAGATTATCGCCGGAGACGAGCCTTTGGTAGACGGTACCGGAAAGAAACCTCTTTCCATTGCTGTAGAAGAGCTGAACGAAGGTAAGATTAAAATCTTAAACGACGAAGAAGAACAGGCATAAGGAAAGCAGAAAGAGGCTGTCACACGAAAATAGAAAAGTTTAAGTGTGGCAGTTCTTTTATATTGTAAAAATTTTATGCCATAAATTTATGCAATAAAACGGAAAAGGTAACGAGTATGAAGATAATGTTTGTATCCTTAGGGTGCGATAAGAACCTGGTGGACACGGAGATGATGTTGGGACAGCTTTCGGAAAAAGGCTATACCTTCACGGACGATGAAACGGAAGCCGATGTGGTGGTGGTCAACACCTGCTGCTTTATCGGGGATGCCAAGGAAGAAAGCATCAACACCCTTTTGGAAATGGAAAAGCTGAAGGAAGAAGGTGTGATTAAAGTCCTCATTGCTTCCGGCTGTCTGGCGCAACGCTACAAAGAAGAAATCCAGAAGGAAATACCGGGTGTGGATGCCATCATCGGCACCATGGCGATTGACAAAATTACAGAAAGCGTGGACAAAGCCCTGGCAGGCAGATCCGAAAATTATTTTAAGGATATCAGCGCCACGCCGGTTTACGGAAAAAAGCGTATCGTAACCACCGGCGGACACTATGCCTACATGAAAATTGCGGAGGGCTGCGACAAGCACTGCACCTACTGCATTATTCCCAAGGTGCGCGGCGGATACCGCTCCATTCCCATGGAAAGCCTCTTAAAGGAAGCGGCGGAGCTGGCGGAAAACGGTGTCCGGGAACTGATACTGGTTGCTCAGGAAACCACCCTGTACGGCAAGGATTTATACGGCAAAAAAAGCCTGCCCCTCCTGCTTCACAAATTGGCGGAAATTCCCGGCATCTACTGGATACGGATTCTGTACTGCTATCCCGAAGAGATTACGGAGGAACTGATTGCCGCCATCAAAGCGGAGGACAAGGTATGCAAATACCTGGATATTCCCATCCAGCATGCTTCGGACAAAGTGCTGGGACGCATGGGCAGAAAGACCAGCCGGGCGGACTTAGAGCGCATTATCGGAAGGCTCAGGGCAGAAATTCCCGAAATCTGCTTACGCACCACGCTGATTACCGGATTCCCCGGGGAAACGGAAGAGGATCACGAAGAAAACCTGGCGTTTGTGGAAGAAATCGGCTTTGACAGACTGGGCGTGTTCCCTTATTCCCAGGAAGAAGATACCCCGGCGGCGGAAATGGAAGACCAGATCGCCGAAGAAATCAAAGAAGAACGCCGAGACGACATCATGGAGCTGCAGCAGGAAATAGCATTTGAGAAAGCGGAAAGCCTTGTGGGCAGCGTTCTTACCGTCATGATAGAAGGGAAAGTGGCGGACGAGGATGCTTACGTGGGACGGACCTATAGGGATGCCCCCGGTGTGGACGGCTATATTTTTGTAAATACGACGGCACAGCTTATGACCGGTGACTTTGTTAAAGTGCTGGTGACCGGAAGCAACGAATACGATTTGATAGGAGAGATATACCATGAATTTACCGAATAAACTTACTGTATTCCGAATGATTTTAATTGTACCCTTTGTCCTTCTCTTGCTGGGAGGCTTTCATGAATGGGCGTGGTTCACAGCCATTTTCGGCGGCATAATGGAATACGTGGACTATATAGCGCTGGCTATTTTTATCATTGCCAGCCTGACGGATATGCTGGACGGAAAAATTGCCCGTAAATACAACCTCATTACCAATTTCGGCAAGTTCATGGACCCGCTTGCGGATAAGCTTTTAGTCTGCTCCGCCATGATCTGTCTGGTGGAAATGGGCAGAATTCCGGCATGGATTGTCATTATCATCATCAGCCGCGAATTCATCATCAGCGGTTTCCGTCTGGTGGCATCCGACAAGGGTGTGGTTATTGCCGCCAATTACTGGGGCAAATTCAAGACCACCTTCCAGATGATTATGGTCTGTTTAATGATTGCCAATATTGAAAAAATCAGCCTGCTCACCAACATTGTGATGTGGGTGGCGCTGGCGCTTACCGTCATTTCCCTGATTGATTACATCTGGGTCAACAGAGGTGTGATGGCAGATACAAAGTAAAAGAAGGAAAACAGCATGACAGCGGAAATTATCTGTGTGGGCACAGAACTTTTATTAGGAAATATTGTAAACACCAATGCGGCTTTTTTATCGGAAAAGCTGGCGTACCTTGGCATCAACTGCTATTTTCAGACGGTGGTGGGAGATAACAGGGACAGGCTTCTTTCCGTGATAAATACGGCTCTTTCCCGGGCGGACATCCTTATTTTTTCAGGTGGTCTCGGACCCACGGAGGATGACCTGACCAAAGAAACCGTGGCAGAAGCGCTTGGGAAAAAGCTTATCCGGGATAAATGGGCGGAACAGGAAATTGCGGATTATTTTGCCCTCAGGGGACGCATTCCCACGGACAACAACTGGAAGCAGGCGGATGTCATAGAGGGCTGTGAGATTCTTTACAACAAAAACGGCACGGCGCCCGGTATCTTTGTTTCCGAAGGAGAAAAGACGGTTATTTTACTGCCCGGACCGCCTCTGGAATTAAAGAACATGTTTACGGACAGCGTGATGCCGAAACTGCAGCAAAAATGCGGACAGGTTTTCTATTCGCAAACCGTAAAGATTGTGGGCCCCGGAGAAAGCAGTGTGGAAACACAGATTCTCGACATGCTGAACACTCAGGAAAATCCCACCATAGCGCCTTATGCCAAGACCGGAGAGGTACACTTACGTGTCACGGCAAGAGCGAAGGATGAAAAAGAAGCCAGAGAAAAAACAGCCCCCGTGGTGGAAGAGCTTTACCGTCGTTTCGGGAATGCCGTTTACACGACGGATGCGGACGAAACACTGGAAATGGCGCTGACAAAGCTTCTTATTAAAAAGAAATACACCATGACCACAGCGGAATCCTGCACGGGCGGCATGATAGCGGCAAGAATGGTCAATGCGCCGGGCGTATCGGCAGTGCTCAAATCCGGCTTTATCACCTATGCCAACGAGGCAAAGGAAGAGCTGCTGGGCGTGTCCCATGACACGTTGGAGAAGTTTGGCGCAGTCAGCAGGGAAACCGCCGAAGAAATGGCAGAGGGCGCAGTAAAGGCAGCCCATACGGATGCGGCGGTAGCCGTCACCGGCATTGCGGGACCTGACGGAGGCACAAAGGAAAAGCCGGTAGGACTCGTCTATATCGGTGTAAATGTACGGGGAAATGTGGAAGTACGGGAATATCATTTCAGCGGCAGCCGGCAGAAAATCAGAGAGAGCGTAACGGCGGCAGCCCTGACCTTTTTAAGGGAAAAGCTGCTTGCTTTTGAGGAAAGGGGTTAATCATGGCACAGGAAGAAAACCGGATGAAATATTGTGAAAGGTGCGGAGCACTCTTAAATGAGAACGGTATCTGCCCTGCCTGCGGGTTTTGGCAGCAGCCGATGAAACAGAAAAAAGACAGAACCGCCCTGCTTGTGGGGATAACCATAGTGGTCATTCTTCTCCTCTGCGTAGTGCTGTTCTTTACCTGCATCCATCTGTTTAACAGACTGTGGGGAGAAGGAAAACAAGAACCGGTACTGATGGAAGAAAGAAAAGTGACGGAAGGGCTTTTGGATGATGCAGACGGGGAAAAGCTGCCGGAGGAAAGTACCCTGCCGGAAGAAAGCCGTGTGCCGCAGGACGATTTTCAGACGCCTTCCGGAGAAGGTGACGGGGAGTGGGAAACGGAGGATTCCTATATCGGATACGGTCTGCAGGAAGGAACCTATGACAGCACCGGTGAAAACCGGAAGGAAGAGGGCCAGAGGGAGGATGTTCCCTATTATTCCGGACCGTACAACGATTTGAAGGACAACCTTTCCTATCAGATTTCATTTCTGACGACCTACTGCAATACGGAAGATGGGCACGTGTTTATCCAGGTAGAATATCCGCAGATTACCTCCGGCAGAGAAGATGAAGAGTATCTGAACGGTGAACTTTACTACGAGTATGAATACTTCCGGGATTTTTATGTGGATTATGTGGCGGACACCATGTCGGAGGACGGAATCTTTTATTTTTCTTCGGATGCCTATGTCACCTACATGGACGAAGAGATTTTAAGCGTGGTGTATTCCGAAAAAATCCGCTATCAGGACGGCTCCGACTACTTAAGCGACATCAATTTTTACTGTGTAAACATTGACCTTGCCACCGGCAATATCCTGACCAATACGGATATCTTAAATCTGAATGATGATTTTGCCGTGGACTTCAGGGAGAGGGAGATAAGTGAAAACGGAGACGGCGCTCTGACGGACTACACCGACCAGGAAATCCTTGCCATGCTGAAGGATGAAGACACACTGGTGCTTTTCTATACCCCCATGGGACTGGAAGTGGGACTGAACCTGGACGGGGAGATTGTCTACGTGACCTATGAAGATTACATGGATTACCGGAATATATTTTAATGAAAATGCTTAATGAAAATGTACCATATCGGCTTGCTTCCGGGCAGAAGATGTGGTACATTTTTTACAGAAAACATTTCTGACACGTTCTTATAGCTTATCCGGCATTTCGCCACCTGTTTCGTGTTGAAAAATGTAAAAGAAAAAACGGAGGGAGGAAGATGCCGTTGAGGGTGATTTATGGGACACTTACTGTGCTATGATGGCAGTGAGCTTTGAAAAACGGATAAAATTCGAAAAAAAAAGAAGAAAGGAATTGACAAAATCGAACAGATGTTTTATTCTGATTACATCAGAACATTTGTTCTTCATGAAGGAGACAGACTATGGAAAGAGATGAAAAATTAAAAGCTTTGGATGCTGCCCTTGTGCAGATTGAAAAACAGTACGGAAAGGGAGCTGTGATGAAGCTCGGCGACCCCTCCGCACAGATGAATGTGGAGACCATTCCCACAGGCTCCTTAAGCCTTGACATTGCACTGGGACTGGGCGGTATTCCCAAAGGACGTATTATAGAGATTTACGGACCGGAGTCCAGTGGTAAGACCACCGTTACCCTGCATATGATTGCCGAAGTCCAGAAAAGGGGCGGCATCGCCGGATTTATCGATGCGGAGCATGCCCTTGACCCGGTGTATGCGAAAAATATCGGCGTTGACATTGACAATTTATACATTTCCCAGCCGGACAACGGCGAGCAGGCGCTGGAGATTACCGAGACCATGGTGCGTTCCGGCGCAATCGATATTGTGGTAGTGGACTCTGTTGCGGCACTGGTTCCCAAAGCGGAAATCGACGGCGACATGGGCGACAGCCATGTAGGCCTTCAGGCAAGACTGATGTCCCAGGCACTCCGTAAGCTGACTGCCGTTATCAGCAAATCCAACTGTACGGTGGTATTTATCAACCAGCTGCGTGAAAAAGTCGGTGTTATGTTCGGCAATCCGGAGACGACCACCGGCGGACGTGCGCTGAAGTTCTATTCCTCCGTACGTCTGGACGTGCGCCGTATCGAAGCCCTGAAGCAGGGAGGAGAAGTCATCGGCAACCGTACCAGGGTAAAAGTCGTAAAGAACAAGATTGCACCGCCGTTTAAGGAAGCGGAGTTTGACATCATGTTCGGCAAGGGTATCTCCAAAGAGGGAGACATTGTGGACCTGGCATCCAACGTGGGCATTATCAACAAGTCCGGCGCCTGGTTTGCCTACGAAGGCAATAAAATCGGCCAGGGACGTGAGAATGCCAAGCAGTATCTGCGCGACAACCCGGCAGTCTGCGATGAAATTGAAAACAAAGTCAGGGAGCATTTCGGACTGCATGCAGAGGCAGGCACGGCAAATCCTGACGAAAAAGCGGAAAGCAAGAAAGAGAAATGACAGTGAACCGGATAGAAGAGGTATCCTCTTCTAAAGTAAAAGTATATATAGACGAAGAGTTCGCCTTTGCCCTGTACAAAGGCGAACTGCGTAAATACGGCATCAAAGAGGAAAAAGAACTTACGGAGGCAGCCTACCGGGAGATTACCGGGGAGGTACTGCCGAAGCGGGCAAAACTGCGCTGCATGAATTTGCTGCAGAAAAAAGATTACACCCGTAAACAGCTTGCGGATAAGCTGAAAAAGAGCTTTTATCCGGAAGAGCTGATAGAGGAGGCGCTTTCCTATGTGGAGTCCTTTCACTATGTGGATGATGTGCGGTATGTGAGGGACTACCTTGTGTATCACGGCGGCTCCAAAAGCAAAAAAAGCATCGCCCATACCATGCTGCAGAGGGGAATAAGCCCGGATGATTTTGAAAAGGCTTACGACCTATGGACGGAAGAGGGCAACACCCAGGATGAGGATGCCCAGATAGAAGCCCTGCTTCAGAAAAAGCATTTCCGTAAAGAAGAAGCGGATAGGAAAGAATTACAGAGAATGTACGGTTTTCTTGCCAGAAAAGGGTTTGAAAGCGAAAAAATTTACAGAGCATTGTTTCGCTGAACGCTATAATTTATTCAATTTGTACGAAAAATTATACAACTGCACTTGACACAGATACTTTTTTACTTTACAATTTAACTGTTGTAAAATGCTTTTTAAAAGATATGTTTGGCAGATATTTTTAAGTTATCCGCCATACATAAAAACTTAATAAGGAGGTGCTCCTGTACATGACATGGTTGTATGTTTTGGGAGCGGTAGCGGTTTCGCTTCTTATCTCCATTCCGGTTACTGCAAAGGTTGCTGTAGACAGACGTAAAAAGTATGTGGAAGCAAAGTTAGGTGATGCAGATGCCAAGGCAAGGGAGATTATCGATGAAGCTCTGAAAACTGCGGAAACCAAGAAACGTGAGTCGTTGCTTGAGATTAAGGAAGAGTCCATTCGCACCAAGAATGAACTGGACAAGGAAATCAAGGAACGCAGAGCGGAAGCGCAGCGTTATGAGAGAAGGGTTCAGCAGAAGGAAGAAAACATCGACAAGAAAGCAGATGCTATCGAGCGCAAGGAAAGTAGTTTGGCACAGCGCGAAGAGTCCTTAAACAGGATGAAAGAGGAAGTGTCCAAATTAAACGAACAACGCGTACAGGAACTTGAAAGAATTTCCGGTTTAACCTCTGAACAAGCAAAAGAGTATTTATTGAAAATTGTTGAAGATGAAGTGAAACATGAAACGGCCGTGATGATCAAGGATATGGAGAGTCGGGCCAAAGAAGAAGCAGACAAGAAAGCAAAGGAATATGTAGTAAACGCCATTCAGAGATGTGCAGCAGACCATGTTTCTGAAACTACAATTTCCGTAGTACAGCTTCCCAATGATGAGATGAAGGGACGTATTATCGGTAGAGAGGGACGCAACATCCGTACCCTTGAAACGATGACAGGAGTAGATTTAATCATAGATGATACCCCTGAGGCAGTTATTCTGTCAAGTTTTGATCCGATTCGTCGTGAGGTTGCCAGAATTGCCCTTGAGAAATTAATCGTTGATGGACGTATCCATCCTGCCAGAATTGAAGAAACGGTAGAAAAGGCGCAGAAAGAAGTAGAGCTTATGATTAAGGAAGAAGGCGAAGCCGCTACACTGGAAGTCGGCGTACACGGCATCCATCCCGAACTCGTAAGACTGCTTGGTAAGATGAAGTTCAGAACCAGCTACGGTCAGAATGCCTTAAAGCATTCCATCGAAGTAGCACAGCTTTCCGGTTTACTGGCGGCAGAAATGGGACTGGATGTACGTCTTGCAAAACGTGCCGGCCTGCTGCACGATATCGGTAAAGCAGTGGACCATGAAATGGAAGGTTCCCATATTCAGCTTGGCGCTGAGTTATGTAGAAAGTACAAAGAGAATTCTGTTGTTATCAACGCAGTAGAATCTCACCACGGAGACGTGGAACCCACATCCCTGATTGCATGTATTGTACAAGCTGCTGATACAATATCCGCTGCAAGACCGGGCGCTAGAAGGGAAACATTAGAAACCTACACTAGCAGATTAAGACAATTAGAAGAAATCACAAACAATTTCAAAGGTGTTGACAAATCTTTTGCTATTCAGGCTGGTAGGGAAGTTCGTGTTATGGTAGTTCCTGAGCAGATTTCAGATGCTGACATGGTATTGCTGGCAAGGGACATTTCAAAGCAGATTGAAGCTGAAATGGAATATCCCGGACAGATCAAAGTCAATGTAATCCGTGAAAGCCGCGTAATTGATTACGCAAAATAATGAATAATTGAATAGTTGAAAAGTGCAGGTGAGTAGCCTGCACTTTTTTTACGCAGAAATGCATTTTATCCTTGTCAATACGGGTGGAGTATTGTAAAATAGACAAAGCGTATTGTATTGTATACAATTATCCAGACATATTTTGCACAAATGGGAAATTTTGACAGGAGGAATGAGAAACATGAAATCCTATAAGGAAATGAGTAAGGAAGAACTGGCGGCATTAAAAACAGAACTGGAAAAGGCATATGAGGATGCAAAGGGCAAGGGCCTGAAACTGGATATGTCCAGAGGAAAACCCTCTGCAGCACAGCTTGATATGACAATGCCGATTATGGATGTATTGAACGCAGAAAGCGATTTGAGGACCGAAGCAGGCGTAGATTGCAGAAACTACGGTGTAATGGACGGTATTCCCGAAGCCAAGACTCTCATGGGCGCCATGATGGGTGTGGCTCCCGAAAAAGTAATCGTATGCGGTAATGCAAGCCTTACCATTATGTATAACACCGTTTCCCGTTCCGTAACCCACGGCGTATGCGGAAGTACTCCCTGGTGCAAGCTTGATAAAGTAAAATTCTTATGTCCGGTACCCGGCTACGACAGACATTTTGCCGTTACCGAGCATTTCGGCATTGAAATGATTAACATTCCCATGACACCGACAGGTCCGGATATGGACTTAGTAGAAAAATATGTAAACGAAGATCCCGCCGTAAAGGGTATCTGGTGTGTACCGAAGTATTCCAATCCGCAGGGCATTACTTATTCCGATGAAACCGTAAAGCGTTTTGCAGCCTTAAAGCCCGCAGCGGAAGATTTCCGTATTTTCTGGGACAATGCTTACGGTATCCATGATTTGTATGAGGATGACAAGGACGAACTGCTGGATATCATGACAGAATGTGAAAAAGCGGGCAATCCGGACATGGTATATATATTTGCTTCCACCTCCAAGGTAAGCTTTTCCGGTTCCGGTATCGCAGCTATCGCAGCTTCCGAAAAGAACCTGGCAGATATCAGAAAGACCATGACCATCCAGACCATCGGTTACGACAAGATTAACCAGTTAAGACATGTCAGATACTTTAAGGACATCAACGGCCTGCGTGCCCAGATGAAGAAGGAAGCCGACATTCTCCGTCCTAAGTTTGAAGCCGTTATTTCTACTTTGGAAGCGGAATTAAGCGGTCTCGGCATCGGCGAATGGATTAAGCCGAAGGGCGGCTACTTCATTTCCTTCAACACCATGGAAGGCTGTGCCAAGGCAGTTGTTGCAAAATGTAAAGAGGCAGGAGTGGTACTCACCGGCGCCGGTGCAACCTACCCGTACGGAAAGGACCCCAAGGACAGCAATATCCGTATTGCCCCCTCCTTCCCCACCCCCGAAGAAATGCAGCAGGCAACCGAACTTTTTGTGCTCTGCGTGAAATTAGTCAGCGTAAACAAGCTGCTGGAAGCATAAAGTGTGAAAAACGGACGGCTGAAATGAACACTTGGAAGCATAATGAGTGAACAGCAGACAGCGGAAGGCACCATGAAGAGCAGATGGATTAAGGGATGAAGTTATGGCAGAGGAATTTAAAAGATTAAGCAGGGACTTAGTATATAAGGGCAGCATCATCGATTATTATAAGGATACTGTGCAGGTTCCCAACGGCAATGTGGTAAAATGGGATTTTATCGGACATAAGGGAGCGGCGGCAATCGTTCCCGTGAGAGAGGACGGTAAAATTTTAATGGTGCGCCAGTACCGCAATGCACTTGACCGTTACACGCTGGAAATTCCGGCAGGAGGCTTAAACGGAGCGGACGAACCGACGAAAACGGCTGCGGCAAGGGAGCTGGAAGAGGAAACCGGTTATCGCAGTGAAGATGTGGATTTCCTGATTTCCATCCGCACCACAGTTGCCTTCTGTAATGAGAAAATAGATATTTATGTGGCACACAACCTGATAAAGTCCCACCAGCACCTGGATGAGGACGAATTTATCAATGTGGAGGCGTACACGGTGGACGAACTGATGGATATGATTTACGATACCACCATTCAGGACTCCAAGACCATCTGCGCCATTATGACCTACGCGCACAAATATCTGCAGAAATAACATTCCGGCTGGGCAGAAATGTCGTGTCGGTTACAAGGACAGATAACGGAACAAAATAAAACCGGCATGAGCCGGACGGCTTTTTCATAGAATAGTAAAAAACGAGATTCTATTGTTTATGAAAAAGCCTTTTTTATTGGAAAAATACAGGCTGCGACTTATTCTGTGTCTGCTTGTGACAAGCTTTGTTGCCGGCATTCTGATAGGAAACGTCCTGAAAGATATATTGGTGAAATCAGGCGGAATCCTGAATCCGGAGCTGTTATATGAACTGAAATATGCTGCCATAGACAAAAAGGCATTCTTTTTCTATGTCCTGCGGGAGCGGCTGCTTATTTTCCTGATACTGATTGTGCTGTCCACCACCTGGCTCGGCATGGTGGCTACCTACACCTGCTGCGTGTGGATGGGTATTTCCTTCGGCATGCTGTGCGCTGCCTCCGTCCTGCAGTACGGTCTCAAAGGAATTTTCCTGATTATGGCAGGGGTTTTTCCGCAGGGATTTATCTATCTGCCGGTGTCCATCCTGTTTCTGGAATGGAGCAGGGAACTGTGCAGGACGTTATATTATACGGAGGAATACCCCGGAGACAGAAACCGGGAAATCCGGAAAAAAGCGGTGCAGTACCTGGCAGGGCTTGCCGCTCTTACGGCAGGGTGCCTGCTGGAAGGCTACATAAGCCCCGGTATTGTAGGAGGACTGCTGAAGGTATTTTAGAATCCGGCACAGCTTACTCCCGGCACAGCATCAGCGCCTGCGCCAGCTTCGCAGCGGCGGTCAGGTCGGAAAGCCTGCTGTATTCCCCACAGCCGTGGCAGTTGTTCATACCGGAGGCAACCACCAGACCGTTCAGTCCGTGGGGATAGAAGTGGTTGTTGTCACTGCCGCCGTAGGTAATGTACAGCTCGTCTTTAAGCTCAACAGAAGTACAAGCCTTCTTAAAACGGTTGGCTACCGGACTTTCCGGGTCCACACGGTAGGCAAGACAGAGCGGATTGGTGGAAAAGTTTACGGCAGTACCGGTATCGGAAGCAATTTTTTCCACAATGCCGCGAATAGCGTCAAGCTGTGCAAATACCACATCGTTGTCAAAGCCGCGGACCTCTCCGGTGAGTTCACAGAAGGCGGGCACAACATTATCGGCTTCGCCGCCTTTTATGGTACCGATATTGACGGTGGTTTCGCCCACATGTCCGCAGGGGATGGCGTTTACCGCAAGAGCGGCGGCCTTGATGGCATGAATGCCTTCTTCCGGAGAAAAAGCGGCATGTGTTGCTTTACCGGTGAAACCGGCCGTAAAGGAAACAATGGCAGGCGCCTGATAGGCAGCCCCGCCGATATCGCCGGTCAAATCAAAAACATAGGCTTCTTTGGATTTCAGGCGGGAAAAATCAAACTGCCGGATACCGGCACAGTAGGTTTCCTCCGCCACATCAAACAACAGCTCCAGCGGGCGGTGTGGTGTGCCGTCTTCTTTTAAGGAAGTCAGTGCTTCGAGAATGGCGCAGACGCCGGAAAGGTCATCAGCGCCGAGCACGGTGCTGCCGTCGGAGGTAATGGTGCCGTCTTCGTGCAAAACGACTTTTTTGCCCACGGCGGGGCTGACGGAGTCCATATGGGCAGAAAAAAGAAGGGGAGGAAGGGAATTGTCGCCTTCCACATACGCATAAAGATTGCCGCTGGTGCCGCCGATTTTGCTTCCGGTATCGTCCTCTTCGTAAGGAATTTGTAAATTTTCTAAAAAAATTTTTATTCTTTCGCACATTTTTTCTTCTCTGAGAGAAGGATTGTCAATGGAAACCAGTTCTGAAAAAAGTTCCCATACCCGCTTTTCCTGAATCATAAAAAATCTCCTTTTATATTGGCATGAGGTTAAAAAACCTTGATTTTCCTACAAAGTTAATAGGTTAAGTGTATTATAAAGAACCAAAATTCCGCCGTCAAGGCAATTTGCAACAATCGGTTATAGTGTTTTTAACAAGGGAGCTATAGGCTCAAACTATTACACGCCATATTTAGCGGATATTAGCGCAAAGAAAAAGGGTGTGATAGGATAAGGCATCGAAAGGAGAGAACGCAGGTGATTACATTACAGAATATCAGCAAAACTTTTATAGACGGAGGAAAGGAAGTTCAGGCAGTAAAGGATGTAAACCTTACCATCCATGACGGCGACATTTTCGGAATTATAGGATTTTCCGGCGCCGGCAAATCGACTCTGGTAAGATGCATCAATCTGCTGGAAAGACCTACCTCGGGAACGGTTACCGTGGATGATAAAGAAATAACCGCTTTGTCTGCAAAGGAATTACGAAAGGCAAGAAAGAAAATCGGCATGATTTTCCAGCATTTTAATCTGATGCCGTCCCGGACAATATTCGGCAATGTGGCATATCCCTTAAAGGGAAGCGGACTTTCCAAGCAGGAGATAGCCGACAAGGTCCACAATCTGTTGGATCTGGTGGGCATTTCGGAAAAGGAAAATGCGTATCCAAGCCAGTTGTCCGGCGGACAGAAGCAGAGAGTGGCAATTGCAAGAGCGCTGGCAAACGACCCGAAGATTTTACTTTGCGACGAAGCAACTTCCGCACTGGACCCCCAGACTACAAAGTCCATCCTGAAGCTGCTGCAGAAGGTCAATGAAACCCTCGGCATCACCATTGTGGTGATTACCCATGAGATGGACGTGGTAAAAGAAATCTGCAACCGGGTTGCGGTTATGGACCACGGCAATGTTGTGGAGGAGGGCGAGGTATTTTCTATTTTCGCTACTCCGCAGAACAAGGTTACCAGAGATTTCATCAAGACCACTTCCAATCTGCAGAAGATTGAGGAACTGGTGGAGGCGGGTTCAACTGTTGTGGCGCTGAAACCCGGCGAACTCATCGTGAGACTTTCTTACATAGAAAAGAATGCTTCCGAGCCACTGATCTCTGCGGTAACGGAAAAGTTCGGAATTATCTTAAATATTATATTCGCAGATGTGGAAATCGTACAGAATGCGCCGATTGGCGGTACGGTTGCCATAGTCAGCGGCGACAAGGACAAGGTGGAGCAGGCGCTCACCTACCTGAAGGAGAAAAATGTAGGAGTGGAGGTAATCAAAGATGGCAGAGCTGCTGAATAAAATCATTCCCAATGTTATGAACAAGCTTCCGGATTTTCTGGCAGCAATCAAGGATACCCTTGTAATGGTGGCCTGGTCAGGCAGCATTGCCTTTGTACTGGGGCTCATATTAGGAATTATCATCGTAGTGACAAAGCCGGGCGGCATCCTTGAAAACAAAGTGCTGTACCAGATTTTGGACAAGCTGATTAACTTTTTCCGTTCCATCCCGTTTATCATCCTGCTGACATGGGTCATTCCTCTGTCAAGAGCCATCATGGGTACTGCCATCAACGTGCCCGGCGCCATTGTTCCCCTGATTATGGGTACGGTGCCTTTCTTCTCCAGACAGGTGGAAAGCGCACTGGCGGAAACGGATCCGGGACTCATTGAAGCAGCCCTGTCCATGGGCTCCGGTCCTCTGGAAATCATTTTCCGTGTGTACTTAAGGGAAAGTGTGGCAGCCATTGCCAGGGGCACCACCATTACCGCTATCAGCCTGGTAGGTCTTACCGCCATGGCAGGTGCGGTCGGATCCGGAGGTTTAGGTGATTTCGCCATCCGTTACGGTCACGACAGAAACATGACGGACGTTACCTGGGTAACCGTTATCGTAGTATTTATTTTAGTCAGCATCATTCAGGTTATCGGCAACATCGTGGTAAAGAAGAACCGTCATTGATTGACGGCAGAAGACGGATTGCCGATTGTAGAGAGGAAGGGATAAAAATGGCATTACAGAACAGAAAAATCATTATCATAGGAGCGGGACATGTGGGCTCCCACGCAGGCTACGCACTGGTTTCCCAGGGACTTGCGGAAGAAATCGTATATATTGATGTAGATGTAAAGAAGGCAGAAGCACAGGCGCTTGACATTTTTGACTCCACCGTATATCTGCAGAAAAGAGCCATTGTAAGAGCGGGAGATTACAGCGATGCGAAGGATGCGGATTTGATGATTGTAGCGGCAGGACCGCTTCCCGATATGAGCAAGGGACAGACCCGTATGGACACCCTGCGCCAGACCATTGCCATTATCAAGGACGTAGCCGAGAACATCCGTAGTTCCGGTTTCAAGGGCATTATCTTAAATATTTCCAATCCGGCGGATGTGGTAACCCATTATCTGCAGCATGTGCTTGACTGGGCGCCGGAAAGAATTTTATCCACCAGCACTACGCTTGACTCAGCCAGACTGCGCAGGGCAGTGGCACAGGCAACCGGCATTGACCAGAAATCCGTATACGGTTATGCACTCGGCGAACACGGCGAAAGCCAGATGGTTCCTTGGTCCACCGTAACCATTGCCGGCAAATCGTTATTTAAGTTGATGGAAGAATACCCGGATACCTACGGAAAGCTTAATTTAGAGGAACTCGCTGCGGCAGGTAAAGCCGGCGGCTGGATTATTTTAGGCGGAAAAGGCTCCACGGAATTCGGCATCGGCGCTTCTATTGCGGAAGTGGTAAGAGCTATTTTCGGTGATGAAAACCGCATTCTTCCCGTATCCGTGCTTTTAAACGGAGAATACGGACAAAAAGGTGTGTATGCCAGTGTTCCCACCCGCTTAAACAAAGACGGTGTGTCGGAAATCATCGAACTGGATTTGAACGAAAAAGAACAGGAACAGTTTGCGGCATCCTGCAGAACCATGGATGAAAATTACCACCTGGCGCTGACACTGTAAAAGCGCATCCTGCGTAAGATAAGAAGGTGTAAGAATGGATAAGGAAAAGCTTCTGAAAAAATTAAAAGAGATTATCCCGGATAAAAAACGCATTGTAGCGCATGACATCCCGGAGAAGTATTTGAGCGATACGTTGGGAAGGCTGAAGGGAGAAGCGGCAGCGCTTGTTTTTCCGCAGAGTACGGAAGAAGTCAGCAAAATCCTAAAATATGCGCATAAGCATGACATCCCGGTGACACCGAGAGGAGCGGGCACCAATCTGGTTGGCTCCACGGTACCGATGGACGGCGGCATTATTTTAGATTTTTCCCATATGGACAAGATACTGGAGCTGGACGAAAACACCATGACCATTACCGTGCAGCCGGGACTTCTTTTACAGGATTTGCAGAAATATGTGGAAGAAAGGGGACTGTTTTATCCTCCTGACCCGGGTGAAAAGGCGTCTTCCGTCGGCGGCAACATCAGCACCAACGCAGGCGGTATGCGTGCCGTAAAATACGGTGTTACCAGGGACTATGTGAGAGGGCTGGAAGTGGTAACGGCGGACGGCAGTGTTCTTACCACGGGCGGCAAAAATGTGAAGGATGCCAGCGGACTTTCCTTAAAAAATCTCTACATCGGTTCCGAAGGCACACAGGCAGTGATTACCAAATGCATTCTGAAGCTTATCCCCAAACCGGAGACTTCATTGAGCGTGCTTGTGCCTTATCCGGATTTGAAAACCGGCATCAGAAGCGTTCTTTCGGTACTGAGAGCCAATGCCAATCCGACGGCGGTTGAATTTATGGAGCGGAAAGTGGTAAAATTGGGAGAGGATTTCTTAGGTGTGAAATATCCTTATCCGGAAGCCGGATCCTATATTTTACTTACCTTTGACGGACACGCCACCGAGGTACGGGAGAATGCGGAGCGCATCCGCAAGCTTACGTTGGACGGCGGCGCACTGGCATATCTGCCCCTGACGGATACTGTACAGAAAAGCACTTCGGAAACGGGGACTGCTTCGGACGAACCGGCAGCAAACAGTGCTGCAGAAAATGTTATTCCGTCTGCGGCAGACATCTGGAAGGTCAGAGGTGCGTTGGTGAAGGCTGTGGAGGCTTTTTCTGAACAGGAGCCGGTGGATATCGTGGTGCCCATAGACAAAACAGCGGAATTTATTTCCTTTATCAACAAGCTGGATGAAGAGAGCGGCATGCAGATGGTGAGCTTCGGACATGCGGGAGACGGCAACGTGCATCTGTGCGTGGTCCGCGGCGACAGGGATTTGAAAACCTGGCACAAGGAGCTGAAAGCCAATATGGACAAGGCATACCATAAGGCATACGAATTAGGCGGCATTACTTCCGGGGAACATGGCATCGGCATCAGCAAACGCCGGTACTTTTTACGGGAAACGCCCGGAGAAAATCTGGAGGTTATGAACCGGATTAAGGATGCCCTCGACCCGAAGCATATTTCGAACGATAAAAAGTCTTACATACTGGAAAAGAAATAGGAGTGTTTACCATGCAGAAATTATCAGAACGTACCAAGGATTTTACGGACTCTGTTATCCGGCGGATGACGAGAGTATCCCTGCAATACGGGGCCGTCAATTTATCACAGGGCTTTCCCGATTTTGACCCGCCAAAGGAAATCCTCGACAGGCTGGCGGAGGTGTCCCATGAAAACTACCACCAGTATTCCATTACCTGGGGCGCCCAGAATTTCCGGGAAGCGCTGGCAGAAAAACAGTCCCATCTCATGGGCAGAACCATTGACCCCAACGGAGAAATCGTAGTAACCTGCGGCAGCACCGAAGCCATGATGGCAGCTATGATGACCGTCACAGACCCCGGCGACAAGGTAGTTATTTTTTCTCCTTTTTATGAAAACTATGGAGCGGATACCATTCTCTCCGGCGCACAGCCTATTTACGTGCCCCTGTATCCGCCTGCCTTCCATTTTAATCCGGATGAGCTGGAAGCCGCTTTTAAGCAGCATCCCAAGGCACTTATTCTCTGCAATCCGTCCAATCCCTGCGGCAAGGTATTTACTCTCGAGGAACTGACCTTCATAGCAGAGCTGGCAAAAAAATACGATACTTATGTCATCACGGATGAGGTTTACGAGCACATTGTTTACGAGCCCAACAAGCATATTTATTTTGCATCCCTGCCCGGTATGTGGGAAAGAACCATTTCCTGCAGTTCCCTGTCCAAGACCTACTCCATCACCGGCTGGCGTCTGGGTTATATCATTGCTCCGCCCGAAATTATTGAGGTGGCAAAGAAGGTTCACGATTTCCTGACCGTGGGAGCAGCGGCGCCCTTGCAGGAAGCGGCGGTTACGGGACTTAAGTTTGGCGAGCAGTATTACAAGGATTTACAGGAGAAATACACGAGCAAGCGCGATTTGTTCTTAAGGGGACTGGATGACATCGGCATTGCCCATACGGTACCGGAGGGTGCATATTATATTCTCCTCGATATCGGAGAATTCGGTTTTGCGTCGGATCTGGAATTCTGTGAAGTCCTGGCAAGAGATGTGGGAGTGGGCGCGGTGCCCGGTTCCAGCTTCTTTAAGGAACCTGTCAACAATTTAATCCGTCTGCATTTCGCCAAGAAAGACGAAACACTGAATGAAGCCCTAAACAGACTGGCGGATATCCGGAAGAAAATTCCGGTAAGAAAATAATAAAAAATGTTTCAATGCCCTGTGGAAAACCTTCACAGGGCTTTTTTAAGGAATGGTTTGGGTATAAGCAATAAAAAACTCCTCCATCTGCTGAAAGACGGAAGAGTTTTTATTATGCGTATTTATAAAAGACTGCTTATAGTGGAAAACTCCATTGCCTATTCGTGCAAACATTTATTCATAATCAGCAATTTCATAAATGAGCTTTTCGGTGGATGCCCAGCCGAGACAGGGATCGGTAATGGATTTACCGTAAATGCCTTCGCCAACCTTCTGGCAGCCGTCCTCTATATAGCTTTCAATCATCAGACCCTTAACCAGGCTGTGAATATCTGTGCTTAACTTGCGGGAGTGCATAACCTCTTTGGCAATACGGATCTGCTGCTCGAATTTCTTGTTGGAGTTGGAGTGGTTCGTATCAATGACGCAGGCAGGATTTTTCAAATCTCTTTCCCCATACAGGCTAAGAAGAGTATTTAAGTCTTCATAGTGATAGTTGGGAAGATTCTGGCCGTGCTTGTTGGTGGCACCGCGCAGAACGGTATGAGTCAGGTCATTGCCGGAAGTCTTTACTTCGTAGCCGCGGAAGATGAAAGAATGCGCATGCTGTGCGGCGTATACGGAGTTTAACATAACGGAAAGGTCGCCGCTGGTCGGGTTCTTCATACCGGCGGGAACATCAAAGCCGCTGCAGGCAAGTCTGTGCTGCTGGTCCTCTACGGAACGCGCTCCGATGGCCACATAGGAGAGCAGGTCGGAAACATAAGGCCAGTTTTCCGGATAAAGCATTTCATCCGCTGCAGTCAAACCGCTTTCTTCCATGGCATGAATCTGCATTTTTCTCATGGCAATCAGACCGGCTAAGAAGTCAGGCTTCTTTTCGGGGTCGGGCTGGGAAACAATGCCCTTGTAGCCTTCACCGGTGGTCCGGGGTTTATTGGTGTAGATTCTGGGAATAAGAATCAGTTTGTCTTTTACTTTTTCGTTTACCTTTGCCAGCCTCGTCACGTAGTCACAGACTGCAATTTCGTTGTCTGCGGAGCAGGGACCGATGATCAGGAGAAATTTATTGCTTTTTCCGGTAAAGACGTCGCGGATTTCCGCATCGCGCTGTTTCTTTAAGGCAATGAGCTCTGGAGATACCGGAAACTGTTCTTTAATTTCCTCAGGGGTTGGTAATTTACGGATAAATTCATACATGTCGAATACCTCTTCCTTTGTGTTTTTTTCGAGTGCATTATATACTAAATGCCGTTATCGTGCAAGAAAAACGCCGGAGAAGCATAAGAAAAATCAAACTTTTGGTCAGTTCCATTTCCGATACAACAGGAAGAGATAGAAAAAAGCGCTGAGAAGCTGGCTTAAAATCATGGATAAAATATAGCAGTCAATACCGAATGAGGGTATTAGGAAAAACACAAACAAAAGCCGCAGGGAAAGGGAAAATACATTGACAAAAAAGACACTGACGGCTTTTCCCAGTCCGTGAAGGATACCGGATAAAGTGGTGCACAGGTATAAAAAAGGACAGAGCAGACTCAAGGAACGTATGTAGCGGCCGGCAAGCTCACTGTGGAAAAGAAAACGACCTAAAAACGGCCCGGACAAAAAGAAAAACAAAGTACATGCAGCGCCTAATAGAAGGCAGGAATAAATAGTTTTTAAGGTAGTATTTTTAACTGCATCCGTATTACCTTTGGCATCGGCCTCCGAAACCATGGGAAGAAGCAGAAGGGACATGGAGCCGGTCAGCGCATTCGGGAAAAACAAAAGCGGGAGCGCCATACCGGTAAGCACTCCGTAGACACTTAACGCCGTCACGGAGTCATAGCCGTACCGGCAGAGACGGGAAGGAATGGCAACTGCCTCCACACTCTGCAAAAGATTTACCACGATGCGGCTGACGGTAAGCGGAAAAGCCAGTACCAGCAGATTCTTGACGGCGCAAAAACGGGAGATGCCAAACGCACCTGCGTTTGACATTGGCATAGAGTGCTTCCCGCCACCTGCGTTTGGACACGGCAGAGAGGACTTCCCGGCACCGGCTTCCTCCCGGTAAAACCGGAAATAGATGGCGAGCAGGGAAATTAACATGGCGGCGCATTCGCCCACCACAAGACCCACAACAGCAGCGTTGATATGAGGAACCGTATGAGACCGGCGGGCAAGAAAATCCGCTGCCAGAACACAAAAAAAGCGCATGAACTGTTCAATTAACTGTGTGGAGGAAGGAAGCATGGTTTTCTTGATACCGTAATAATAGCCGTTAATACAGGAATGTACGGCACCGGCAGGGATGGACAGGGCGATGATACGCAGCATGGAAGCCGTCCTTGACTCTAAAAGAAAATGTACAGCGACAAAATCCGAAAACATCAGCAGAAGAAGCATGCAGGGAACGGAGAGAAGCAGGGAAAGAAACAAACCGGTAAAAAGATAGCGGTAGCTGTCCTTACGGTTTCCCTTTGCCACACTTGCCGCCACGTATTTGGAAATGGCAGTCTGTATGCCTGCGGCGCACAGAGAAAAAGAAAGGGCAAGTACCGGGCTTAAAAGCTGGTAAATGCCCATGCCCTCCTCGCCAAACAGACGAGAAAGATAAATACGGTAAAAGAAGCCGATGACACGGCTTAAAAGTCCTGTCAACGTGAGAATGAGAGTGCCTTTGATAAAAGTCCGGTTTCTGCAAAAAAGCATGGGGTCACCTTACTTTTTTCCATATTATATTCCGGACACATAAAGAAAATGACAGTTACAATTTCATGTAAACCGGCTGGTGCTTTTCGTAGATGCAGTAGTATTTGAAACCGCAGTCCGTTAAAATTTCCGAGGCAAGGGAAAAATCGGATGCCACATCAGAAGCCTTGTGGGCATCGGAGCCGACGGTAATCAGACTGCCACCCAGTTCGTGATAACGTGCAAGCAGCTCCCGGCAGGGACTTACGTCCTTAGTACCGCTCCGCAGACTTCCGGTGTTAAGCTCCAGCCCCTTTTCCTTTTTTAAAAGAACGGAGAGTATTTCGTCCAGGATATCCTTGTATTTATCATAGGAATAATTCCGGTCCTTTTCCTTGCCGTAACGGACGCAGTAGTCTAAGTGCCCGGCAACATCAAAAAAATCAAATGTTCTTAAATTCTCAAGCTCCGCCAGGAAATATTCCCGGAAGGCTTCTTCCTCACTGCGGCCTTCAAAAAAATCGGGATAGTAGGGGTCACGACCGTTCGCCAGGTGGGTGGAACCGATGATAAAATCGTATTCGTGCGTGCCGGCAAAGGTATTCAGCTCCTTGATGAAACGGGGGTCCAGCCCGATTTCCACGCCGAGCCGGACACTAAGCCTGCCGTCGTATTTAAAACGTGTTCTGAGAAAATCATAAATATAAGAATCTGCATTCAGAAGAAAGGTTCCTTCGGGAGTGTCCTCCGTGACAGGATACCCCATATCCATATGCTCCGTGAAAGTGATGTGGGCAAGTCCTCTCTTCAGAGCGGCTTCCGCAATGTTTTCCATGGGCTCCGTACTGTCTCCGGAAAAGGAAGAGTGCAGATGCTGATCAGCTAAAATTGACATAAATTTCATTCCTTCCTGTACTTTTACAGGTATTGTATCAGAAAAAATAAAAAAATTCCATTTTTATCTTGAATTATGGAAAGGAATTAGGTAAAATAGCCTTGTTGATAAAGTTTTGACAATCATAAACTGATTGCAATAAAGAAAGATATTCAGGAGGAAACTAAAATGTCAGTAAGAGTAGCAATTAATGGTTTCGGCCGTATTGGTCGTCTTGCATTCAGACAGATGTTTGATGCAGAAGGTTACGAAGTAGTAGCAATCAACGATTTAACAAGCCCTAAGATGCTTGCACATCTGTTGAAGTATGACTCTTCACAGGGTAAGTACAAATATGCTGATTCTGTTGTAGCCGGTGAAGACAACATCACTGTAAACGGCAAGACCATTACCATTTACAAAGAAGCAGACGCTTCCAAACTTCCTTGGGGAGAATTAAAGGTAGACGTAGTTCTGGAATGTACCGGTTTCTACACCTCCAAAGAAAAAGCAAGTGCTCATATCGCAGCAGGCGCTCGTAAGGTTGTTATCTCTGCTCCTGCAGGAAATGATCTTCCTACCATCGTATACAATGTAAACCACAACACACTGAAGCCCGAAGATACCGTTATCTCCGCAGCTTCCTGTACAACAAACTGCTTAGCACCCATGGCTAAGGCTCTGAACGATTTCGCTCCTATCCAGAGCGGTATCATGACCACCGTACATGCTTATACCGGTGACCAGATGATCCTTGACGGACCTCAGAGAAAGGGCGATTTAAGAAGAAGCCGTGCAGGCGCTTGCAACATCGTTCCCAACTCTACCGGTGCTGCAAAGGCAATCGGCCTTGTAATTCCTGAACTGAACGGCAAGCTGATCGGTTCTGCACAGCGTGTACCGACTCCTACCGGATCTACCACCATCTTAGTAGCAGTTGTTAAGGGCAAAGTAACAAAGGAAGAAATCAACGCAGCTATGAAGGCAGCTAAGACCGAATCCTTCGATTACAATGAAGACGAAATCGTATCTTCCGATATCGTAGGAAGCACCTATGGTTCTATCTTCGATGCAACCCAGACCATGGTTTCCAACATGGAAGACGGCAACTCCTTAGTACAGGTTGTTTCCTGGTATGACAACGAAAACAGCTACACCAGCCAGATGGTTCGTACTATTAAGTACTTCAGCGAACTTGCATAATCAGACAGCCTGATTGCACAGAGTTCGATAGGGCGTCAGCCCGAAATAAAGACCTATCAGAGGTCCGGTCTTTTAGGACCGGACCTCTTTTTTATGGGTAAGTCCATGTCCACGGGTAAAAGTGGAAATAAAAAATGGAGGTAACATTATGGGACTTAATAAGAAATCCGTTGATGATATCAACGCAAAAGGAAAGAGAGTACTTGTAAGATGTGACTTCAACGTACCCTTAAAGGAAGGCAAGATTACAGACGAAACCCGTATTGTAGCAGCACTTCCCACCATTCAGAAGTTAATCAATGACGGCGGCAAGGTTATCCTTTGCTCCCACTTAGGAAAAGTAAAGAACGGCCCCAACGAAGGCGAATCTCTTGCACCTGTTGCAGAGAGACTTTCCGAAAAGCTTGGCAAGCCCGTTAAATTTATTTCCGATTACAATGTAACCGGTGCAGCAGCAACCGAAGCTGTAGCAGAAATGAAAGAAGGAGATGTTATTCTTCTTCAGAATACCCGTTTCCGCGGAGCAGAAGAAACCAAGAACGGCGAAGAATTCAGCAAAGAACTGGCAGACCTTGCAGACCTGTATGTATGTGACGCATTCGGTTCTTCCCACAGAGCACATGCTTCCGTAGAAGGCGTTACCAAATTCATCAAGGCAAAGGGCGGCGAAAATGTAGTCGGCTACTTAATGCAGAAGGAAATCAACTTCCTCGGCAATGCAGTAGAAAATCCCGTAAGACCTTTCGTAGCAATCCTCGGCGGTGCAAAGGTAGCAGACAAGTTAAACGTAATCTCCAACCTGCTTGAGAAGTGCGATACCCTGATTATCGGCGGCGGTATGGCTTACACCTTCTTAAAGGCACAGGGTTATGAAATCGGTAAGTCCTTAGTTGACGATACCAAGCTTGATTACTGCAAGGAAATGATGGAAAAGGCTAAGAAGCTTGGCAAGAACCTGCTTCTTCCCATAGATGCCGTAACCATCGCTGACTTCCCCAACCCGATCGATGCTCCCGTAGAAGTAGAAACCTACGATGTAACCAATATGCCTGCAGACAGAGAAGGCTGCGATATCGGTCCCAAGACCCAGAAGCTTTTCGCAGATGCTGTTAAGAACGCAAAGACCGTTGTATGGAACGGACCTATGGGCGTATTTGAAAATCCTACTCTTGCAGCAGGTACCATTGCAGTAGCAAAGGCATTGGCTGATACCGATGCAACCACCATTATCGGCGGAGGTGACTCTGCAGCAGCCGTTAACCAGCTCGGATTTGCAGACAAGATGTCTCACATTTCTACCGGCGGCGGCGCTTCCTTAGAGTTCCTGGAAGGCAAGGTACTTCCCGGCGTAGCAGCAGCAGACGACAAATAAGAGAGGACAACTGATATGGCAAGAAAGAAAATCATTGCCGGCAACTGGAAAATGAACATGACTCCCAGTGAAGCCGTAGCATTAATTGAAAAATTAAAACCCCTGGTAGTAACAGAGGATGCAGATGTAGTATTCTGCGTACCCGCTATCGATATCATTCCCGCTGTCGAAGCAGCAAAGGGAACCAACATTGAAATCGGTGCCGAGAATATGTACTTTGAAGAAAAAGGTGCATTCACCGGTGAAATTTCCCCCAACATGCTGACAGATGCAGGCGTAAAATACGTTATTATCGGACATTCCGAAAGAAGAGAATACTTCGCAGAAACCGATGAAACCGTAAATAAGAAGGTTCTGAAAGCATTTGAGCATGGTCTTACCCCCATCATCTGCTGCGGCGAATCCCTGACTCAGAGAGAACAGGGCATCACCATTGACTGGATCCGCCAGCAGATTAAGATTGCGTTCTTAAACGTAACCGCAGATCAGGCAAAGACAGCAGTTATCGCTTACGAACCCATCTGGGCAATCGGAACCGGCAAAGTAGCAACCACAGAGCAGGCACAGGAAGTTTGCGCAGCTATCCGTGCATGCATCGGTGAAATCTACGATGAGCAGACCGCAGCAGCCATCCGTATCCAGTACGGCGGCTCCGTATCTGCAGCAAGCGCTCCCGAACTGTTTGCACAGGCTGACATCGATGGCGGCCTTGTAGGCGGCGCTTCCTTAAAGGAAGATTTCGGAAAGATTGTAAACTATAAGTAAAATCAGTCATACGAAAATGACAGATTGCAGAAAAAGGCTCTCCCCTATAGGGAGGGTCTTTTTTATATGAAAAATGTACCAAAAACACAAACTGATTTTCATACAATTTTATACATTTTTAATACTTTCTTAACCTTTTTCTTGTAAATGACAGAGGGTTATTGTATAATTATAAATACAATTTTAGGATTGTCGATGAAATGCAGTTGACAGGCATTTCCCCGGAAATTATAATGAGGGTAATGTCTGAAAAAAGCATTTAATGTAAGAAAACGATAGATTACATGAAAAAATACAGGGTATAAATGTATTTAACGTGAATTTACCGCAAAATAAAAGACACAGGAGAGAGACAGACATGGTATCAATTGATGAAGTATTGCAGTTAGCGATAGAGCTTGGCGCCAGTGACGTTCATTTTACAGTAGGCGTACCGCCCATCTTACGTGTAAACGGTAGACTGATGGCTACCAATTATCCGGTACTTACCCCGGAGGATACGATGGCAATAGCCACTTCCGTTATGACACCCCAACAGAAAGCAGTATTTGATGAGAAGGGTGAAAACGACTTATCCTATTCCATGCCGAACTACGCCAGATTCCGTGTCAACGTATTCAAACAGAGAGGTTCCGCAGCACTGGCTCTCCGTCTGGTAGGTACTGATATTCCCACGCCGGAGCAGTTGGGCATTCCTGAATCGGTTGTAGATTTATATACAAGAAAAAGAGGTCTGATTCTGGTAACGGGTCCTACCGGTAGCGGTAAGTCCACCACACTGGCAGCCCTTATTGATAAGATCAATACCAACCGTGATGCGCACATCATCACGCTGGAGGATCCTATCGAATACATGCATCATCACAAGATGTCCATGGTAAACCAGAGAGAAGTGGGCAGCGATACCGGCAACTATGCAAATGCCCTCCGCGCCGCTCTCCGTGAAGACCCGGATGTTATTCTTGTAGGAGAAATGCGTGACCTGGAGACCATCAGTATCGCCATCACCGCGGCAGAAACCGGTCACCTGGTTTTATCCACCTTACATACCATCGGTGCGGCAAGTACCGTAGACCGTATTATCGACGTATTCCCGCCTCACGAGCAGCAGCAGATCCGTATCCAGCTTGCCAGCGTATTGGAAGCAATCATTTCCCAGCAGCTGATTCCGACATCGGACGGACATGGACGAGTAGCAGCGTTTGAAGTATTGCATGCCATTCATGCTGCGCGCAACCTGATCCGTGAAAGCAAGACCTATCAGCTGCCCAATATTATGCAGACCAACCGCAAAATGGGTATGATGACCATGGACGATGCAATCGTACAGCTTTACTTTGACGGCGTTATTACCAGGGATATGGCAATCCAATATGCACAGGCCCCTGAAAACATGTATGAAAAGTTGTTCTAAAAATAAAATTTTTCGTATAAAATGCATAAAAAGAGTTGCAAAAATGTACGTAAAAAGATACAATGTAAGCAGTAATACATTACTTGGGGACGGTATATAAAATGGCGAGATATACAGGCAAAAAAATCCGTTTAGGTGAAGCTCTGGTACTGAGCAATGCCATTACGGAAGAACAGTTACAGCAGGCGCTGGAAGAGCAGAAAACTTCCGGCAAGAAGTTAGGTGAACTTCTGATTGATAAGGGACTTATTACAGAAGACCTCATTGCACAGATTTTAGGTGCACAGTTAGGATATCCCATTATCGATCTTTCCAATATTACAATTTCACCGGATGTACAGAACTTAGTTCCGTCATCGGTACTAAAAAAATCACAGGTTCTGCCGATAGAATTTGCAGAAGACAATATCAATATCCTGCGTGTAGCCATGGCAGATCCTCTGGATGTCAATGCAATGGACGACATCTCCATTATCACCGGCTGCCAGATAGAGCCTTTGATTGCAACTCCGCGAAGCGTAATGGTGGCAATCGATAAATTCTACGGTTCCGATGAAGTGGCATCCGCACTGGAGGAGTATGCGAAGGAAAAATTCGGTGATGACGACATCAATGAAGAAATCAATGATGACATCAACAATTCTCCTATCGTAGTCCTGGTTAAGGAAATGATTGAAAAGGCAGCCCGTCAGAGAGCTTCCGATATACATATCGAGCCGATGGAAAAATCGGTTCGTGTCCGCTACCGTATTGACGGTGCCCTGTATGAAAAAGGCAAATACGATATCAAGATTATGCCGGCGTTGTCCGCACGTATCAAGATTATCGGCGGTATGGATATCTCCGAAAAGAGAAAACCGCAGGACGGCCGTATTACCCAGATGGTTGACCGACTGGAGTACGACATCCGTGTATCCGTACTTCCTACCGTATACGGCGAAAAAATTGTTATGCGTCTTGCCTCCAAGACGGCACTCAACAGAGAAAAGAGCAAGCTGGGCTTCCGGCCGGAAGAAATGAAACGTTTCGACCACATTTTGAAGAACCCGCACGGCATTATTCTTGTTACCGGTCCTACCGGTAGTGGTAAATCAACGACACTGTATACCGCATTAAGCGAATTAAATACAGAATATGTTAACATTATCACCGTTGAAGACCCTGTCGAAGCCAATATCGACGGTATCAACCAGGTACATGTCAACCCGAAAGCAGACCTTACCTTTGCAAGCGCCTTGCGTTCTATCTTACGTCAGGACCCGGATATCATCATGATCGGTGAAATCCGTGACCAGGAGACCGCATCCATTGCCGTACAGGCATCTATCACCGGTCACTTGGTTGTAAGTACTCTGCATACCAACTCATCAGCAAGTACCATCACCCGTCTGGCGGATATGGGTATCGAACCTTATCTGATCGCGGATTCCACGGTTGGTGTTATTGCACAGCGTCTGGTACGCCGTCTGTGTCCGGCATGCAAGAAGGCGAGACTTGCCAATGAAGAAGAAAAAGAAATCATGGGTCTGAAAGAAGACCAGGACTATGAAATCTATGAACCCTGCGGCTGTTTCCAGTGCGACAACATGGGATATAAAGGCCGTATCGGTGTATATGAAATCATGGAAATGTCCCCGGCTCTCCGGCATGTCATCAGTAAAAACGGTGATGCGGAGGAAATCAAGGACATTGCAATTAAGGAAGGTATGAATACCTTACGTATGAGCGCTACCCAGTTGGTACTTGACGGCATTACCTCCGTCAATGAGATGATGAAGGTTTCATTCGATTCCTAATATAGAGGGGCGTACAAGGAGGATACATGGCAGCTTATGGTTATGAAGCGCTAAACAGCGCAGGAAAAGAAATTAAGGGCAGTGTGGAAGCAGACAATATTGAAGCTGCAAGACAGGTCCTGAAAAAACAGGGCATACAGGTAATCAGCATCAAGCCCCAGTCAGCCCTGACAAAGGACATTAATATTAAAGTGGGCGGCTATCCCAAGCCCCGAGATATGAGCGTTTTCTGCAGACAGTTTGTCAGCATGACAAAGGCAGGTGTTACCATCTCCGAGGCCTTAAAGATGCTGACAGAACAGACGGAAAATGACCGGCTGCGTGAAGCGGCAGAGGGCGTCAGGGTCAGTGTGGAAAAGGGCGAAACATTGGCAAGCTCACTGGCTATGTACCCCAAGATTTTTCCGTCTCTGATGGTACATATGGTAGAAGCCGGTGAAGCCTCCGGTAGTCTGGACGTTGCTTTGGAACGTATGGCTACGCAGTTCGAAAAATCAGCCAAGACATCGGCTATGGTAAAAAAAGCCATGATTTATCCTGTGGCGGTATGTATCGTAGCTTTGGCAGTGGTTGTTGTTATGCTGGTAGTGGTTATTCCCAACTACGCAACTATGTTTGAAAGTCTGGGAACGGATTTGCCGGCATTGACCAAGGCAGTACAGGCAGCCAGTAATTTTATCATTACAAAATGGTTTATTTTGGTTCCGGCCATCATAGCTATTGTAGTATTGATAAAGATGTTTGCCGAAACGGATACCGGTATTCACTTCTTTGACAAACTGAAGCTTTCTATTCCGGCTTATAAAAATCTGGAAGTAAAAACAGCATCTGCACAGATGGCACGGACTCTGAGTACTCTGATGGCAGCCGGTGTGCCACTGGTAGATGCGGTGGAAATTGTCAGCAATGTTATGCCGAATGTGTATTTTAAGGAAGCATTGCAGGACTGTAAAAATGAAATCATTATCGGACAACCGTTATCCAAACCCTTGGAACAGTGTGGATTGTTTCCACCCATGGTATACCACATGACCCGCATCGGTGAAGAAACCGGTGCTACGGAAGAAATGCTTGCCAAGCAGGCGGACTACTATGAAGAAGAAGTGGAAGCGGCAGTAGCATCCTTTATGGCAGCTATGGAACCTGTTATCATTATCGTACTGGCAGCTATCGTACTGGTACTGGTCGGCGCCTGCCTGATGCCTATGATGACCATGTATGAGACATTGAATGCAATGTAAGTTTTTACATGTAAGTTTTTTACAAAATCAGAATTAAAAATGGAGTAGGGACCATTTTTAAGATAAAAAAATTTCTTATAAGAAAGAAGGAGAACAAATATGAAAAAGGACAATAAAGGTTTTTCACTCGTTGAATTAATTATCGTTATTGCTATCATGGCTGTATTAGTTGGTCTGTTAGCTCCCCAGTATTTAAAGTACGTTAACAACTCTAAGGTATCTACCGATGTCAGCAACGGTCAGGAAGTAGCTACTGTATTTAACGTAGCATTTGCAGACAGTGTTGTTACAACCGCTGATTCACCGATTTCAGCAATTGATGCTGCTTGGGGACTGAGCATGACAACTTTCCCTGATTCTAAGTTAACCCCCGGTACTGCTGCTTGGGTAGTAACACTTGGCGACAATGGTGTAGAATCAGTTACCTTAAATGGCATGGAAGTATGGCCGGATCCCAAGCAGACAGGCGGCTATTACGAAGTAAACCATAAATAAATCTTACTAATCAGAAAGGCACAATCCTATGAATGACATCCCTACAATGTTACAGATAAGTATGTATATTCTTATATTCTTGTATGGAATCGTGATTGGTAGCTTCTTAAATGTGGTTATCGTAAGGGTTCCCAGGAAGGAGAGTATCGTGAAGGTACGTTCCCACTGTGAGAATTGTGGATATCAACTGAAATGGTTTGACCTAATCCCTATTTTCAGTTATCTGGTATTAGGAGGCAAGTGCCGGAAGTGTAAGACTAAGATATCCGCTCAGCACCTCGTTTTGGAGGTGCTGAACGGTATCCTTTATGTATTCACCTTTTTTATAGCGGGCTTTTCTGTTCCTACTATTTTACTATGCCTGCTTTTCAGTGCGTTACTGGCGCTGAGTCTGATTGATTTTAAAACCTATGAAATCCCGGTGGGATTTCAGTATGTAATATTTGTCCTGGCAGTATGCCGGACGATACTTGACAGAGCCAACTGGCCAGAGCATGTAATCGGTTTTTTTGCGGTCAGTGTGGTACTGTATCTGATGTATGTGATCAGTAAAGGAGCCGCCATTGGCGGCGGTGATGTAAAGCTGATGGCAGTCTGTGGATTGTTTGTCGGCTGGAAATTAATAATTTTTGCTTTTTTATTGGGGTGTATCGTGGGCTCTGTAGTCCACATCATACGCATGAAGCTTTCCGGAGAAAGCCATGTTCTTGCCATGGGACCGTACCTGTCAATCGGTGTCTTTGTAGCGGCGCTATGGGGGAATCAGATTTTGACATGGTATTTGGGAATATTAGGCATAACATTATAAGAATAAAGAAAGTGCTTGTCCGGTGAGGGGTCATTGGGAGAGCGACAGAAAGGATATTTTATGGCTAAAATACTTGGTATTGAAGTTGGCAATTCCTTCACACGAATCTGTGAACTGGATTATAAGACCAAAAACCCGAAACTTTATAAGTATATTACAATTCCTACTCCCAATGGAGTAATCAACGATGGATTTTTACAGGAAAATGTAGAGTTCTCCCTGGCAATCAAGAAGGCTCTCAGTGATAATAAGATAACAACCAAGCAGGCAATTTTTACTGTTTCTTCTAACAAGATTGTGACAAGAGAGGTTATGATTCCTGCTGTTAAGACAAATCAGGTAGGCACCTATATCCGTGCAAATGCAACGGATTATTTCCCTATTGATTTGGCATTATATGAATTGGCACATGTAGTACTCGGTACCGTAAAGACGGAAGGCGAAGCGGATAAGCTTCGTGTAATGGTTATTGCAGCCAGCAAGGAGCTGATTGCGGGATATACAGCGCTGGCAGCTTCCTGCGGCTTACGTATTCAGCATGTGGATTATGCCGGCAACAGTGTATTCCAGCTTATGAAAGAGGAATGTGGTTCGGAAACGGCATTGGTAGTAAAGGTGGAAGAGGATTCCACCATTGCTTCCGTTATCTGTAACGGAGAACTGATGTTACAGCGTAACTTAGCAAGCGGCATTGACAGAGCGGTTAATATGATGGTACAGGCGCCGGAATATCCGGAAAACACCTATGAAGCAGCATTCCAGACCATGTGCCGGAGAGCATGCGTAAAGGTGGTTTTAAATGAACGTACCCGTATGATTGAGCCGGAAAGTAATGCCGGGGAAAGCGAAGCGGTGACGGAGGCCAGAAAACGTATCACGGATACCTTTGCCCAGCTCATCAGTAATGTGGCACGTGTAATTGAGTTACACAATACCAAAAACAGAAACAATCCCATTACCAGTATCATTTTAGTGGGTCTTGGGGCGGATGTCATTGGGCTGAATAAACTGTTTACCAATGAACTTGGCATACAGACTCAGGTGATTAAAAACTTGGGTGGTGTTTCCTACTTCCATTCCGTAGATCAGGAAAGTATTGCCAAGTATGTGGCAAGTATCGGAGCCACCTTTGAACCGGTTAATCTTTTAGGGGACGGTTCTAAGGCAAAAATAAAAACCACAGTAGACTATGGAAAGCTTTCTGTTCTGATTGGTGTACTTGCGGTTGCGGTAATTGGCGGTATGTGTGCATTGGCTATCCCTCCGTATCTGGAAGAACAGCAGACTGAGAAGGATTTAAAAGAAAAGATTACATTGTATGAGCAGGCAGAAAAACTGTATAACTCTTATAACGGCTTAAAGAGTCTGGATGAGGAAGTGGCAATGCAGTATCGCATTACAGAGCATCCAAACAATAATCTGATAGCTTTCTTAAGCGAAATGGAAACAAAGCTTCCTTCCGATTCCTATCTGCAGGAACTGGTATCCAACGGAGAATCAGCTGCACTTAAGGTAAGAGCATCCAGCTATGAAGAGGCTGCAAAAATCATTGAAACTTTCCGTAGCTTTGATTCTGTGAGGGATGTGGTAACAACAGCATTGACGGAAGTTTATACAGAGGCGACAGAAGATGCAGAAGAAGATTACTATGTAGAATTTGATGTTGTTTGCTATTATCTGGATGCTGCCGTAGAACAGGAAAAGTAGGAGGATACAGGGATGAAAAATAAAGAAAAATCAACGATGACAGCAGTCCTTCTGCTGAGTGTGTTACTGATTATTGTAGTTTACATGTTTGTATACAAGTCCTATGCGGATAAGACCAAGGCTTTGCAGACATCCAACTCTACTTTGCAGGCAAGAGTAAATGAACTGAAAGTGTACTACGATGACAAGGAAACCTACGAACAGGGAATTAAGGAGTTTACAACAGATATTAAGAATAAACTCAGTGTATTCCCCGGAAATTCACGAGAGGAAGATGCTCTGGATTTAGCCATTACACCTTGGAAAAACGGTGTTTTGGTGGATTATCAGCAGATCGCCATCGGAGAAGCAACAGAAGTAAGCTCTATTCCGGAGGATGTGGTAAAGGCAGCGGCTATTGAGGGTTACGAAAATACTATTGCATTTAATAAAAGAGTAACAACATATACAAACAATACCACGTATAATGATTTAAAGGATATTGTGAAAATTTTCAATGACAAGGGTGAGCGTCTGACAATCAGTACTATTTCCTATGTGCGAGATGAAACAACAGGTTTATTATCCGGTAATATTGAAGCTTCTTTTTACTATGTAACCGGCATTAATGCACCTTATACCAAACCGGACTTCACAGATTTCCCGACCGGTCTGACTAATATTTTCTCTATTGCACCGGAACAGGTTGAAAATAGTAATTCTCCTTTTATCAATAACGGACAGGTAACAAATGTGACCGATGGCACAGGAGCAGCTGCACCCACAGAGGACACAGTGGAAACAGTAAACGAATAAGGAAAGAAATTGATGGAAGAAATGAAAATGCGGAAAAGAGAAAAAGTAAATAATAAGGGTATGACCTTAGTAGAAGTATTGGTTGCTATGGCAATTCTTACGGTAGTTTCATTGGCTCTTTTACAGGCTTTTGTTTCTTCCGTGAATTATAATAAGGATGCCAAGGAAAAACAGAGAGGCATCAATCTGGCACAGACCATCATGGAAAGTTATAAAGCCTATAAACTGGAGGATGTTTGCCGTCAGTTCAATAATGTTGACCCCTTTATTTTTTATAAAGGGGTTATAGGCAGCTATGCCGAAACGGGTGGCAGTGTGGATGTATACGGAAACTTTACACCGTCCCCTACTAACGAGTATTCGTTTGTTATGAACGATGTGCAGTACGACAATAATCTCTATGATGTAGAGGTTGCCATGAAAGCAAATCCGGATGCTATTTCTTCTGCGGAAATTGCAGAAACACCGCAGTTCAATGCATATAATGATGCCATCTTTTATCAACCGTCCGATGAATACAAGTATGTGTATGAGGATGCCATTGACCAGTTAAAAGATGCGGGTATGAAGGATGAACTGCTTCCTACCGTTACTACTCTGGATAAGTCTAAAATTACGATTGATAAACGAAAAGTGGAAATTTCCATGTATGAGTATGGCGGTGCGGAAATAGTATCGGCTAAGGTGACTTACCGGTATACGATAGCGGATTATGAATTTATTACAACGGAAGATCTGACAGATACACTGGATGGCAGTTATACCGTTACGGTGGACGGAACAAAGGACTCCACCGTATATGATGTCTATAACAATTCTGTGACAAGACCTTCCGGTGCACATCTGGAGAATTTATATGTTTATTTTTATCCGGCATATAAGACGGATTTTGCAGGTGTTGCCTGTGACAGCGATGAAATTTATGTGTACAATAATACCGGAAGCTCCCATAAGGTCTTTTTGGTGAAAATGGTTACACCCGGTTTTAGTGCTGCTAATATTATGAACAGTGAATCCACTTACAGACCTACGGTGGTAATAGGAGGGAGTCATTGCAGCGAGGTTTACCATAATATCGGAAAGAAGCTGAGCGGAGACGGTGTGGCACTGTATAATATGTCAGATGCAAATTCAAGTGCAGAAAGTTGCACTTTCCATGATGAATGGTATGATAAGGAAACGAAGGTGCTGGTATATGACATTGAGATAACCGTTACCAATAAAAAGAAGGGTGCGGTCGAAATTGTTTTGAACGGATCTGCAAATGACAGATAAAGGAAAAGAGAGGCGTGTAAAGGATGGAAGAAAAAAAATCCTATGGGAAACTGAATAATGATGGCGCAGCCCTGGTTACCGTTATTGTGGTGATTACCTTTATCAGTATTCTGGCAACAGTCATTCTGTATAGCTCCGGCATGAATTTTGCCATGAAAACCACGGACATAAAAACCAAGGTGAGTTTTTATGATGCAGAGACAGCCATGGAGCAGTTAAAAGCATATTTTGTGGGAGAGACATCCAAGGCTTTTGAAACGGCATTTACGGATACTATGATGAATTACGGTACATGGGGAAGCGGTACCGGTCGGGAAAGCCATTATAAGGATTTGTTTTTCAATACTCTGCAGTCGAATTTAGCAGATGAATTTTCTGCTTCAGGATGTGCGGATATGACAGAATTCTTAAATTCCAAGGTGGATCCCAAATATAGTGGAGCTATATCATTTTCCACGGAGGGAACGGGAGCTTACGATATATCTAAAGTGGGAGAGGGATATGTACTCTTTAAGGGGGTACAGATCTGGTATACAGAAAACGGTTATACAACAAAAATAACCACGGATTTTTTGATTAATCTGCCGGAACAGAACTGGGCAGCGGAATATTCGGAAAAAGCAGCAACACCTGCCGGATATGATGATGTTACGGTAAAGGATGTAAAAATGACGGATTATGTGAAGTACTATAATTGGCAGAAGCAGTAAGGAGGGCATATGAAACAGGAAAATAAAGGGTTCTCCTTGGTAGAACTGATTGTGGTAATCGCCATAATGACTATTCTGACGGGACTCATTTCCGCAGGAATCGGCATGGCGGTCAGCAAACCGGCGGATGAGTGTATTGATAAGTTAAAGGCATCTCTTCAATCCATAAGAGTGACTTCCATGGGGAAATTTGACGCTCATATAGAAATATATAAAAAGGGCGACCAGATTTATACAAAGGAATATTACACGGAAGACAGTTCCGGAAGGGAAACAACAAAAGAAAACATTGTAGGTTTTAAGGGAGTACAGGTTTTTTATGAAATCAACAATTCCGGATCTTATACAGAACTGGTAGACGGTGGAACACCGCTTGTTATTTACTACGACAGAAGCAGCGGTGCATTTTCCAATGCAGCGACAGGCTATTACTGTACAAGGATAAAGGCGGTTAAAAACAGCAGGACAGCAGAAATGATACTGTATCCGTTAACCGGCAAAATAGAAATTCAGTAATAAAAATGTAGAAAATATATGGTGGATTTTCTTTGTAATCTACGATATAATGATAGAAAGTAATTTGACAGCATGCATTTACATAAGACACTTCAATTTATAATAGGAGGAGATTATGAAACGGTTAATGAAAGGATGGAAAAAACTGGGCAACAGGGGACTTACATTGGTTGAGCTTATTTGTGCGATTGCCATCTTAAGTCTGGTCGGTACCACGGTTGGCGGTATTCTGATTGTCAGTGCGCAAAGCTATGACAACGGAATGAACGAGGTGGAACTGCAACAGGAAGCACAGATGGTGGTGAATCAGATTAACGATTTGATTATTGATACCACTGCTACGGAATCGGTTTCTTTTGCAGACAATACCCTTGTGATTCCGGAGGGGACAAAGACTCATAAGGTTAAATACGATGCCGCTACTAAGCAGTTGCTTTATTCATGTGAAGGTGGGGCATTATCCGGAGAAGAACTGATGGCTAACGGTATTACAGCCTTTTCGGCAGATACGGCTTCTTTTAAGGATTCGGGGAATCTGTATTTGGATATCGGATTAGAGAGAGAGTCTGCAGGTGGCTTAAAGACTTTTAATGCAACATTCCAGATTACTGCAAGAAACGGTGTAGTGGATACAACACCTTCAGCATCCATTGATGTAATTGATGATGTGGTATTGGAGCCAAACCAGAGTTACACGTTTAATCCCGATGTGGTAGGAATTTCTAATAAGGCAGTAGAATGGGACATTGTCGGTGGCAATACAGATTCTACCACACATATGCTTGGCAACACAATTTATATAGGCAGTGCGGAAGAAGGAAGTATTGTGCATCTGTTGGTAAAAACAGCGACCAAGGATGCAGAGGGCAATGCAATGGCGATGCGTGCGGTACGTGTCAGAATTCGCAGGGTCAATACCGTAACTGTCAAGAAACTTTCCGTAACAGGTACAGAATATAAGAAAGATGCGGAATATCTGCTGCAGGCTGATTTGAGCGGCACTTATCTCGATAAGGAACCAAGAGAGTGGGATGATGATTATGTAAATCCTTACGGTATTACTTGGACTGTGGAAGCCAATGGTACGGCTATACCGGGTATGACAGCAGTGGCATGGGATCCTTTAAATCCGGCAAAGGCATTCATTAAGGTTAAGTTAAATGAGGATATGCCGAGAAATTCTTTTATTACCATTAAGGCTGTTGCAACGCATCCGATGGGGACTTTTGCAGGTTCCAATAGCAATAAAACAGGGATTTCCTATGGCAATGTGTTTGGAGAGTACAAGATAGATAACACTAGGTATTTTACCCCTGAGCACGGTCTGGCAAGAGGTTCCGATGATCCCATTGGTTCCTTTGCAATTGATGATTTAAAGAGTTTGCTGATAAGTAAATTTGGAAATGGAAACTACCAGTTAGTCAGAAGCTACAGATATCGTGAAACCGGATCAGGTGATACAGGCTGGTGCAGATGGTTCACAGACCAGGATTTAGGTTTTGGATTTGATGCCGGTACTTCGGTTAATATGCGTCCCAAGTTTGGATATATGATGCGGTATGGTATTGTTTATGATATGCAAGTAAAGATGTGTATGGTAAATCAGGATACCGGAGCAGTTGTATGGCCGTTTGTTGATACACCGGAAGATCAATATTTGATTCAAGGTACTATGGATAGGGTATGTATTTCATTTACCAGTACGGATTTGGGCTTTGCGGAGGAACTTGGACTTCCTGCAGATAAGAATGCTAAGATTTCCAAATATTATAATGGCACACTCTTTTCTGTAAAAGATATTTATTCGCTGGGTGGTACTACCAATAAGGGCAACTTTAGAAATGACATTCAGTATATTCTGGAAAAGAAGGAAGGTTCTGATTGGAAATTTGTCAGAAACCTGCAGAGTGGTGGAGATTGCAAGTTGGAACTTGCTAATTATGGTACCGGAGCAGGCGAATACAGAATTAAAATTTGGATGTATGAAAGACATGTGAAGTATAATGATGATGGCTCCATGACAGAGATTTCAAACAATGAAAGTTATAAGTACGAAATCTGGAAGAATGGTGGAGGAGAAGGTTACTTCTACTTTACAGCTACTGATTGATAAGTGAATTATGAAAAAAATAAAAACCGTAAGCTTTAGGGCTTACGGTTTTTTCTATGTAAGATAATGGCGGAAGGAGAGAAAAGATTATTCAGCAAGTGCTTCTTCAGCAGCTTCTTTTACTTCTTCTTCACCCCAGATGCGCTTGTTAAGTTCCGCATCCTTTTCAGTGACTAATTCCAGAACGGCCTTTGCCTTGGACTGCATGGAAATCGCTTTCTTTTCGTCGTTGATGAGGAATTCCAGGTTGCTGGAAATCATATCAATGTTGGATTTGAATTCCTGAATGAGTTCTGCTGTTTTTGCTCTTGCTACATCCATGATTTCAGCAATATAGGAATCATACTGCATCTGGGTAGTAGAAGTGAACATGCTTTCTACATCATTCTTATAAGACTTCTTGTCGTTGGTGGAGAAGATGAAGATGGCTTTCTGCTTATTGATGTATTCATCCATCTTCAGAGCCTTTAAGGTAGAAGGAGGAACCAGTGTATCGGATACGTTGGCGATACGTCTTACCAATTCTTCATCAATGCCCTTGTAACCGGTAATACGGTTTACAATGATGCCCTTTAATTCTTCTATCTGGTGCTTCAGGATGCTTTCACGGTTTTCTTTATAGTATTCGTCAATTTCCAGTAAGTAGCGGTTCAGCTCATTACGGATGATATTGTTTTTCTCTTCAAAGACTTCCGGACGGAGAGCAATCCATTTCATTTTGTCGGCGATTTTTTCTGCCTGGATACGTCTCGTTTCCACGATGGCTTTCAGCACCTTAATTTCGGGGAAGGCGGTAACCAGTCTTTCCGGAGTAAGCTCCTGCAGGTATTTCTCATAGGAAGAATCAATGTCATCCACCATTGTGGTCTTCATGGTTTCGATGTTTTTGGAAATTTCTTCCTTGGACAGGCGTGCCTGCTTTTCGATTACTTCATAGTCGTCACGGATGAAGTTTACGACACTGCAGATACCGTCGTAAAGACCCTTAGCCTTAACTGCGAGAGCATATTTCTGCGCATATTTTACAATTTCCTTCTCAACCGCATACATACCGGAGTTGATATAAATCCGGTGCAGAATAGGATAGAGGCTGTTGTCGGTATCCGCATCGCATTTCTTTAATTCCTCCATACACTCGGAGATAAGCTGCTTGGTTTCGTTGTCAGCCTGGGAAAGCTTATCCAACTTGAAGTACATACCGGTTTCGATTTCGTTGTTGTTGGCTTTCATTAAGAAAGGATCCGTCACCGGTGTGTTGTTGATTTCGTTTCTGTGGTTTGCAAGCCAGAGTCTTTCATCCTCGGTATCCACGTTGTTGGAGATTGCCTTGGCAATATAAGCGGCCTTGGAGGAAACGAAAAAGAGTCTTTCTTTGGAAAGGTCGATTTCCTCGGCTTCCTCGTTGTAAATTTTGTCGGTTTCCTTTAAGGAGACTTTTACTTTTTTATTCTTTAAGTTGTTTAGGTCTGCGAGGCTTCTGGTGTCCGCCTGGTTGATGATATGTAAGGAACGGGTCAGGTCAATATGTACCTTGTCCTTTGTATCAGCACTTTCTCTGGAAGAGTTGATCAGCTTGTATAAAACAGAGTTGCCGGTACCTTCCATCTTGGTGGGCTCATAAAGAATGATTAAGATGGAGTTGGTCTGCTGCTGCAGGGCTTTCTGAAGGACTAACAGATGCTCGTTGGAGTTGCTGTCCGTACCGGGAGTATCATAGAAAGTGAAGCTGATATTCTTGTCAATGGGAATCGGGAAGCTTACTTCAATGATGCCATCGATGTATTCCGGATATTCCTCGGTAAACGCATTGGGAATATCGTTTAAGCATTTTAAGATATTGGACAGCTGTTCATGCTGCTGTAAGTGGAAGACCAGGGCGCTGTTGATTTCTCCGTCAATCTTTTTCTCTGTAAGAGGGCAGTCGCCGTTAGCGGAAAAAATGAATTTTCCCTTTTCGGCACTCCAGTTAATTACGACACGAACGGTGGAGTCTGCTTCGGAAGTCTTTAAGTTGAAGGCAACGGCAGGCTTCTGGCTGTCCTGGATACGGAACATCTTTGCGGTCTCGGAGTTAATACTTTCCGGTAAGATTCTTTTGCCGATCATGGCATTGATGAAAGTGGATTTACCGGAGCTGTATGTACCTACCAGACAGATATTGATATCGTTCTGGCTTAATTTTTCTCTTTTAGCTTCAAATTCATGCTTTCTGATTAAGAAGGACTTCTGAATGTCGGAATTTTTCAGCTCTTCGTCGAAGAGAGCAATGGTTTCATCACAGAAATCACTGACATTGGTAAAAATCCTGGAAACAGAAGCAGTCTCTATGAAGTTGCTGATACGGAAACGATCTTCCCCACAAGTCTTGTTGTATTCATCTACCTTCTTCTCAAAGTCTTCATAGTCAATCTGCGTGCCCTTGAAGACGAGACTGATTTTATCACACAGGAATTGTTCCCAGATGTCATCAAAAAACTGGTTGCCCTGATTCTGCAGTAAGAATTCGCCCTGCTCCGGAGAGTACTTGATCAGGTTGGGACACATCTTGTAAGGAATGTCTAAAAACTCTCCCTTTACCTTGGCAAGAAAGCGGATTTCCTTCTTGACAGGGTGATACATAATCATTAGTTCTTTCACGGTTAACTCCTCCCAATTTATTTTTGTACTTAAACTAAATTATATGCTTTTAATGGGGAAATGTCAAAAATAATATTGGAAATTTAGCAAGAAAAATGAGGGTATTGCTTTCGTTGACATTACCCTGTGCGTGTTGTAAAATAAAACAGTGTAACTAAATAATATTTTCTTAAATCAAACTATTATTTTGATTAGGGAGGGAAAGATTGTGAAACGGAAAGCAAAGAGATTTCTTGCCGGATTGTGTGTGGCATTTATGTTGACGCAGAGCATCGGTGAGACCACTCTGACGGCTTTGGCTGCAGAGGATATCGCCTATACTGCCACAGAGGAATCCACGGAAACGGAAAATACGGTTTCTGGTGGAAATCCGGAGACAGCAGTATCGGGAGGCAACGAAGAAACAACCGTATCAGACGGCAATGAAGAGGAAACGGTATCGGGAGGTGATACCGGGGAAACCTTACCGGTTGAAGAAGTGATACCGGTTACAGCTGATGACGGAACACCTCAGGTGGATGCGGAAGGAAATGTAACGGTAAATGGCGAATTTTGGGGTACAATAGATGAAAATGGTATGTTTACTGTTTCTTCTGATATGGGTGTGGTTACATCCTATTGTTTTAAGGGCTGGGATGCGGTAACAGGCATCCGGTTTGAAGAAGGCGCCTATATAAAGAGCATTGGCAGCAATGGTTTCCAGAACTGCGTAAATCTAAGGACGGTGGATTTGTCAAACTGTACGTCCCTGACCCAGATTGGAGACTATGCTTTTTCAGGCTGTACCGGTTTGGAAAAGGTGACCTTTAACGACAATCTCCAGTACATAAACAAGAATGCATTTGAAAAATGTACGGCATTACAGGATATTACCCTGGTAAAGGGGCTTATCAGTATTCGCGAAAATGCGTTTAACGGCTGCAAGGGCTTGTCACATGTACGTCTGGAGACCATGAATGTGGTATGTAAGACCGCAACCGGTGGTGCCGCAACAGGTATTTTTACAAATTGTAATCTGGAGTCGGTTGATTTTGCCTACAAGGATGAAACCGTAGAAGGTGAAAAGAAAAATGTGATTATTCCGGCAAATCTGTTTAATAAAGCGACTTTTGCCGAAAATGTGAATTTTGTAATTCCTTATAAAATTCAGGAAATCGGAGAGGGTGCCTTTCAGGGTTCCAACTTAATGCAGGTTACCTTTGAAAACGGAGTGCAGACGCCCAGTGCGTTGTCTACCATTGGAAAAAATGCTTTTAACGGTTGTGCATCCTTAGAAAATGTTACATTCCCCGGAACCCTGCAGACAATTGGGGAAGGTGCGTTTACAAAATGTACGGCTTTTACGGAAATTATTATTCCCAACTCTGTGAATGACCTGGGTAAAAATTCATTTATGGGATGTAAGAGTGTCACGAACTTACAGCTTCCCAATGCGACTACCGTTATCGGAGATTATGCATTCAGGGAATGTACCAGTCTGGAAAAAGTGGTAATTCCCCAGGGCACTACATTTACCGGTAAGGGTGAATTCTTCGGATGTAGTAAACTGACGGATGTGACGATTGCGGATACCATTGAAACCATCGGTGATGAAACATTCAAAGGTTGCGTGGCAATCCAAACGATAAAACTGCCTGACAGCGTTACGATTATCGGTAAAGGCGCTTTTGAAGGCTGTGTGGCACTGCGGACGGTTGAGTATTCGGCTAATCTGTTGGAAATCAGGGATACGGCATTTAAGGGGTGCACTGTTTTCCGGTCCAATGTATTTCCTCTTACACTGGAAAAGATTGGCGCCAGTGCATTTGAAGAGTGTCAGTCCTTCAGAAGTACGATAATTCCGTTTAATGTGACAAGTATTGGAAACAAGGCATTTTTCCATTGCTATGGTATTGAAACTCTGACTATCGATTCCCTGCAGCTTACAAACTGTGGAACGGCAATTTTTGATGAATGTTTAATTCGTGAAGTAGTATTTCCCGAGGGAATAGAGGTCATTCCTGCCAACCTGTTCAGTCAGGCGGGCTTTACAACGGACTGCGTCATTACCATTCCCAATACGGTTACAGAAATCGGAAATAATGCTTTCGGCGGAACTAATTCCGCAGAAGACAACATTACCAGTGTTGTTTTTGAGGAAGGTACAAAATTAACAAGAATCGGAAATTCTGCATTTAAGTATTGTACAGCAATGACACAGTTTACCATTCCCGACACGGTGGTTGAAATCGGAGCAAATGCATTTGAGGGATGCAACAAGATTACTTCTATTGTCATTCCCGAAAGTGTAACTAAAATCGGAGCCGGCGCTTTTTCCGGCTGTTCTGTTTTAACCGACATCACATACAATGCTATCAATGTAACGACTTCCAATCAGAATATTTTTGCAAAATGTAACATCAAGAGAATTCTGATAGGTAATAAAGTAAGCTCTTTCCCTGCTTATCTTTTTAAGGGAGCACAGTTCTCCACCAATACGGAAACCGGTGAAATTGAAATGATTACCCTGATTGTTCCGGCATCTGTGGAAAAAATCGGACAATACGCCCTTCCGAATATTGCAAACTTACAGGGAATTAAATTTGAAGAAGGTTCTAATTTACAGACAATAGAGCAGTATGCATTTTATCAGTGTATCAATCTGACGGATATCAATCTGCCGGATACGGTTATTACCATTGGAAACTATGCTTTTTCCGGTTGTACAAAGTTAGGTACGAAAGAGGAAGCTGGCTTTGATATTCCGACGTCCGTTGTAACACTGGGAAGCGGAGCATTCAGCAACTGCCCGGGACTTACAAGCATTACGATTCCGGCAGGGGTAAGCAAAATTCTGGATAAAACCTTCCAGAATGATACCGGATTAACTTCGGTTACATGGGATGTAAGCCTGCTCACCGAAATCGGTGCTTCTGCTTTTGAAGGCTGTAGCGGTCTGACAGAAATGAATATTCCCAGCGGCACCACCAAGATTGGAGCAGCAGCATTCAAGAACTGTACCGGACTCACCAAGATTGTAATTCCGGCATCAGTTACCAATATAGCATCCAGTGCTTTTGACGGCTGTGACAATGCTCTTTATTTTGTAGTACCCGGATCTTATGCTGAAAAATGGCTGCAGGATAAAGGTATTATTACAAGAAATCTGCTGGCAATCACGTATGAGCTGAATGGGGGCACCAATAATGCTTCCAATCCGGCAGGTTATGAAGCCGGAGATACCTTCACCTTTGCCCCGGCTACCAGAAATGGCTATATTTTCAAAGGCTGGTTTTTAGATGAAGAATTCAGTATACCAATTACGGGTGTAGAGGGATACAGTGAAGACCTGACGGTTTATGCCAAGTGGGAAATTGAAATTTACACCATTAACTACGAACTGAATGGCGGAACCAACCACAAGGATAATCCGGCAACCTATACGTTCTTGGACAAGGTAACATTTAAGAATCCGGAAAAAGAAGGATATACCTTTGAAGGTTGGTATTCAGATCCTGAATTTAAGAAAACATTTAATAATATTCCGGTTAAGAGTTATGGAAATAAAACCGTTTACGCCAAGTGGAGCGGCGGTGTGACACTGGCGCCGACAGCAAGTGTGGAAAGCGGTTCTTCCGTGAAGACAGGCACGAAAGTGTTCCTGACTTCTCCGACACCCGGAGCAAGCATCTACTATACGATGGACGGTTCAGAGCCTGCAGTAACTTCCAAACAGTATGTGGAAGGTATTGCGATTGACAAGGCTGTGACTATTAAGGCGTTTGCTGTTAAAAAGGGCTGTGATGCCAGCGAAGTGGTTACCTTTACTTATGAACTGGTGAACGAAGCAGAAGACTGGGGAGACATCCTTGTCGAAGACAGGCAGCAGTTTGAAAACGGTGACGAGGTACCGAAGGGCATCTGGGTTGCCGGTGTGGAAGACAGCGAATATACCGGAAAGAAGATTACTTTTGCTCTTCGTGTATATGACGGAAAAACACTTCTGAAAGAAAAGACAGACTATACGGTAGCTTATGCAAACAATAAGGATGCGGCGGACAAGAATGCTGAAAAGAAAGCGCCTACCGTAACCATAAATGCAAAGGGCAATTATAAAGGAAAGGTAGTTATTAAGTTTACCATCAGTCCTAAGAATATTGCATCCGGAGACATTACGGCTGAAGATATTATCACCAATGTAACGGGTAAACTGCAGAAGCCGGTTCCGGTTGTTACATATGGAAAGACAAAGCTTCGCAATAAGACGGATTTTACTTATGAATATCTGGGAACAACGTTAGGCGGCTATCAGTCTAAGGGAGAATATCAGATTAAAATTACCGGTTGCAAAAACTTTACCGGCGAGAGAATAGTAACCTATACCCTGGTAGAAGGTACTTCCATTACCAAGGCGAAAATCACGGCTCCCAAGAAATGCAGTTTTACAGGAGAGCTACTTACGCCGGATATTGATGTAAAGATGGGCAAAGAGGCACTTATAAAAGGCGTTGACTATGAGGTTACATATAGCAACAACAGAGATGCAGGAACGGCTACGGCAATCATTACCGGAAAGGGTAATTACTATGGAGCCAAAAAGGTTACATTCAAGATTTTACCGATTGCCACGCTGAATAAGGCACAGTTTGCGTTTGACAAAACAAGTGTAACCTACACGGGAAATGCATACGAAATCGGCAAAGGTATTCATGCTGCAGTTACTTTGAACGGCACAACTCTTGTGGAAGGAAAGGATTATACCTGCAGCTATCTGAAAAATACGGATGCTGGCACCGCTACGATTGTCTTCACCGGAAAGGGAGGCTATACCGGAACTGTCAGAAAGTCTTTTAAGATTGTTACGGCGGAAATGACAGGTATACAGATGCAGTTCTTGGATGCAGAAGGCAATGTTAAGAAAGATGCGGTTTATGCTTATGAAAAGGGCGGCGTAAAGCCCAATGTACTGCTTACTTACAACGGTATGACACTGACGGCAGGAAAAGATTATACGGTTTCTTATAAAAAGAACACGGTACTTGGTAGAGCGGAAATTGTTGTCAGAGGCAAGAAAAACTTCAAGGGAACGCTGAACGGTACATTTACCATTGCGCAGCAGGATGTGAGTGAACTGAGACTGACAGCACAGGATGTTATGTTTAAGAATGCTGCAGGAGCGGTTTCCGGTGCAAAGCCTGTTGTAATGGATGTAAACGGCAAAAAGCTGGCAGAGGGTACGGACTATAAGGTAACTTATGTTTATACCAATAATACCAGAATGGTGAATAATGGTACCATGAAACGAGCAGGATCAACTGTAAATGTAAAGGGTGACATTATTCCGGTAGAAAGCCTCATTACTGTAAAAATTACCGGAAACGGCAACTACAGGGGAACTCTGGAAACAACCATCCGCGTATTTAAGAATAATATTTCCACTGCTAAAATTACGGTTAAACCGCAGGCTTATACCGGCAGAGAAGTTCAACCCGGCATTGATCAGATGACGGTCATGATTGGCAAGGAAGAACTGAATGTCGGCGATTATGAAATCGTAAGCTACAAGAACAATATCAAGAAGGGCAATGCAGAAGTTACCATTCGTGGTATCGGCAACTATGGAGGAACCAAGACTGTGAAGTTCAAAATTGCGGAAAAGATCTTTTCCTTATTTGACTGGATCAGGTAGTGGTATTAGAAGCAAATAGTCTAAGCTCTTAAGAATTTGCTGAATTAAAGTTGCTTAGAGCTTGCCGAAAGCGAAGAGAGACCGGGACGGAGAGATCTGTTCCGGTCTTTTTGTGGTTCTAAAGCAAGAAATCCTTGCCTTTTCAATCAATCCTGTGTTATAGTACCCATAGAGCAGATTTTCTATTATCTTTATAATTTTATATTCTATTTTCAAATCTACCGGTGGGATTTATTTTTTCTTATCCCACAAGTCAGAAATTCCTGTTTTTTCTATTATTTTCAAAGTCATCAATCGAAATGATTTACCAACAGAAAAGATTAACGAAATAAAAAACAGTTGTATAAGAAAAACAGATAAGTTATAATGGATATGGTTGGATGCCTTTTGTGGATAACTGTATTTATTGTTATCCTGTGCAAAAGGAGGAACTATTTGAACAATGAACTGAAAAATACAGTAGGAGCGGCGGATGCAAAAGCACAATACGATGAATGCGCCAAGCGGCTGCTGGGGCAAAAGAGCATTCTGTCATATATTTTTGCCCATACCATAGAGGCTTTTCAGGGAATGAAGCCGAAAGAAATCATTCCTTATATCGAAGGAGAGCCTTACATAGGTGAGGCACCGGTCGGTGAAAGGGGAATTACGGTCGGTGAAGCAATTCTTGTCAAAACCATGAACAAAAACGGCTTTACGGCAGAGCAGATAGCGGCAGCTGCAGACAAAGACGTCGAAGAGGTGGAAGCCATCCTGGCAGGTGGAGAGCCGGTATTTGCGTGATATGAAATTTTTAATATATATATACAAAATTTCATATCACGAAATTATAAAAAAGTATGTAAAAATTCCGAAAATTCAAGGAAAATCCAATCATATTGCAAATAATAAGAAATGTATGGAAAATTGAAAAAAAACCCTTGAAATCTCCCATGCTTCTTGCTATTATATTATAAGAGTACGACTAAGAAAGGGTTCAGATAGCCGTTTTCCACGCCAATGGATTACGGATATTTTTGTCACTGGGAATAGATAGAGCTTCTCTTGGCGGCAGATGAATGAATGAAAGGAGGTCACTTTCAATGGAAGGGACGCAAATTTTTTCATGCAAATCTGGCAACAACATGAAAAATTTATTTGTGAAAAACAACGATGCCATGTTCCTTAAGGTGGAAAACAACAGGATTTCCGGTAAGGGATATGTATGTAATACGGAGGGGAAAAACGGTTACATAGATGAATTTGAAGTCGCTATTGAAAAAATCAGCGGCGTAGGAGAGACTACTTATTTGGGGGAGCCTGCACTGGCTATAAATACAAGACTGGATAATCTGTATGGTTCCAAAAAAGTACAGTTGGTATTTCCCCAGATGAAAAATATTGATTTGGCACTGAAGCTGCTTAGAAAGCTGCGCGAGGAAAACGGTGTTACGGATGAAGCATCAAAGACCGCTCCGGCACCCGGTTCAGCCCTGATGGGAGGCGCTGGACAGGGATATACGCCGACTTCCAGCTATACACCCGGACAGCAGGCACCCAATGCATTCCAGCAGCAGGTTGCATCCGGTTCTGCACTTATGCCCAAAGTGGGAGCAACACCCGGAGCATCTGCAACAGCAGGCGCTTCTGTAATCGGGGCAGCTACCATGGGCGCATCTACGATTGCGGCAGCCGCACCGGCACCTGCAGCCGCACCCGTAGCACCCACCCCGAAGCCGGTACAGCCCGCACCCCAGGAGGAGTCTGAGGATGAAGAAAGCAGACGTAGTGAGGACGAGTTTAATGAGCGTATGGAAAAACTGCAGGTATTAAAGGACTGCGGTATTCTCGGCGAGAAGGAATACAATGCCAAGAAGTTTGAACTTGTCAGCCAGTTCTGCGATCTGACGGATTTCAATGAAAAGATCCAGAAGCTTGTAGTATTAAAAGACTGCGGACTTCTTTCCGAAAAAGAATTTGAAGCCAACCGTACCGATATTATTAAAGAGTGCTGCGATACGGATGCCAATGACACCAAGACCTATCGTAAAAACATCCAGAAGCTGGTTTATTTGCAGTTCGGCGGCGTGATTACGGAAGAAGAATATGAAAAGAATAAACAGATTATGGTGGACGATGTAAACTTCAAGCTTACGGATGATCAGGAACTGTTTATGCGTAAATTAAAGAGACTGCCGGTACTGAGAGACTGTCAGATGATTACCGACAAAGAGTATCATGCAAAGGTAGAAGCTCTTTACAAGCTGATTGAGATTGATCCTGCGGATTCCAATGAAGTCATGGTCAACAAGATGAACAAGTGGCCGATTCTGGTACAGGCAAGATACATTACCGAGACGGATTTACAGGAAAAGCAGATGCCTATTCTGGAAAGCTGCATGAAGATGCCGATGAACAGTCCGGAAGATATCAAGGCAGTAATCGAAAGACTGGTTACCTTAAAAGACGGCAACTGGTTATCCGAGACTGATTTCGAGGCTAAGAAACGTGAGCTTTCCCAAAAGATTGATGCCATCCCCGACTATGAGACCCGCATCAAGATTTACGTGTCACTGCCCGCCATGGGATTTATTACCGAAGACGAATATGAAGAGCAGAAGCAGAGATGCATTGCCGAAATCTTCTCACAGTACTCCGGCATGGATGAATTCAAGAAGCGTGTTAACAATCTGCTTACCTTGCATAAAGCCGGCATGCTGACCGAAGAGGAATTTGTTTCTTACAAGACAAAGCTGATGAGCGATTTATAAAAAATAAGCGATTTCTCCTAAAAGGATGACTTTTAGGAGAAATTTTTTTGTTTAAAAGTCACTTTTGGCGTATTTTTGTGAAGTTTCAAAAAAAACTTGCATGGGCGGGGCTTTTGGTGTATAGTGAAACGCGATTATTAAAATGGACAATCGGGGGAATGAAAATGGCGAAATATCTGGTTATTGTGGAATCACCCGCAAAAGTGAAGACGATAAAAAAATTCCTTGGCTCCAATTATGAAGTGGCTGCCAGCAACGGACATGTACGGGATTTCCCGAAGAGCTCTTTGGGAATCGATGTGGAACATGATTATGAACCTAAGTATATTACCATCAGAGGCAAGGGGGAAGTGCTTGCCAATTTGCGTAAGCTTGTAAAAAAAGCAGATAAAGTATATCTCGCAACCGACCCTGACCGCGAGGGGGAGGCGATTTCCTGGCATTTGTATTATGCTTTGAAATTGGAGAACAAAAAGACATACCGCATTACCTTTAACGAAATCACCAAGACGGCGGTAAAGGAGTCCCTGCAGCATGCCAGAGAGATTGATATGGACCTGGTAGATGCCCAGCAGGCAAGAAGATGCTTAGACCGTATGATTGGTTACCGGATATCGCCCCTTCTCTGGGCAAAGATTAAAAGGGGGCTTTCAGCCGGACGTGTGCAGTCGGTTGCTCTTCGTATTATCTGTGACAGGGAAAAGGAAATTGACGCTTTTATTCCGGAGGAGTACTGGACACTCAATGCTTCCTTTGCCGTACAGGGAGAAAAGAAGCCCCTTGTGGCAAAATATTACGGTACCGGGAACGGAAAGACGACGATTTCTAATAAGGAAGAATTAGATAAAATCAAGGAATCCCTGAAAGGGGCGGACTATCGGATTACCGAGGTAAAGAAAGGGGAAAGAACGAAAAAGGCTCCCCTGCCGTTTACTACATCCACTCTGCAGCAGGAAGCCAGCAAGGTGCTGAATTTTTCACCCCAGAAAACTATGCGCCTGGCACAGCAGCTTTATGAAGGCGTGGAAGTAAAGGGTGAGGGCACCATCGGTCTTATTACTTATCTGCGTACCGACTCCACCCGTGTATCCGAAGAAGCGGAGAAGATGGCGAAGGAATACATTGAAGACCGATACGGTGCGGAATATGCAGGCGAGGGTACGGAAAGAAAGCCGGGACAGAAAATCCAGGATGCCCACGAGGCCATCCGCCCGACAGCTATCAGCCGTATTCCCTTAGACATAAAGGACCAGCTTCCGAGAGATTTATTCCGTCTGTACCAGCTCATCTGGAAACGCTTTACCGCAAGCCGGATGCAGGCGGCAAAATACGAAACTGTTTCCGTAAAAATAGGAGCGGGAGAGCAGATTTTCACAGTAGCATCCTCCAAGCTTCTGTTTGACGGCTTTATGAGCGTATATACCCAGGAGGATGAGGAGAAGGAAGAAAACAACCTGTTAGCCGGTTCCCTGAGCAAAGATACAAAATTAACCTTTGAAGAATTTGAAGAAAAGCAGCACTTTACACAGCCCCCGGCCCATTATACCGAGGCGTCCTTGGTAAGGGAGTTAGAGGAGCTCGGCATCGGACGTCCCAGTACCTATGCGCCGACCATTACCACCATTATGGCAAGACATTATGTGGTAAAGGAAAACAAGAACCTCTTTGTGACGGAGCTGGGCGAAGTGGTCAACAATATGATGCAGGAAGCTTTTCCGGCAATCGTGGATGTGAATTTCACAGCCAATCTGGAAACCCTTTTAGACGGCGTGGGAGAAGGAAAGGTCAACTGGAAAACCGTAGTTTCCAATTTCTATCCCGATCTGGATGAAGCGGTAAAGAAAGCGGAGCAGGACCTGGCAAAGGTGCAGATTGCAGACGAAGAGTCCGATGAAGTCTGTGAGCATTGCGGGAGAAAAATGGTGATTAAATACGGCCCTCACGGCAAGTTCTTAGCCTGCCCCGGATTCCCCGAGTGCCGCAACACCAAGCCGTATTTTGAAAAAATCGGTGTTGCCTGTCCGAAGTGCGGCAAGGATATTGTTATCAAAAAGACGAAAAAAGGCAGAAAATACTATGGCTGTATCGGCAATCCGGATTGCGATTTCATGGTATGGCAGAAGCCTTCCGCAGAAAAGTGCCCGAAGTGCGGCTCCATGATGCTGCAAAAGGGAAATAAATTAGTTTGTATGAATGAAGAGTGCGGATTTATTAAATAGACAGAAAATTAAAAAAATAAACAGATATTACATTGAAAAATAAATTGATGTATGTTAAAATGTAACAGTAATCGGTTTTTGGCTAATAGGAGAAATTTTCTCCTGACAATCTGGAGGGTAGCATATGAGCAGCGTACAGTTATTGGACAAAACCAGAAAAATCGGAAAATTGTTACACAACAACAATTCCAGTAAAGTGGTATTTAATGATATTTGCAGAGTCATGCGGGAAATTTTAAAATCCAACTGCCTTGTCATCAGTAAAAAGGGTAAGGTGCTCGGTGTCGGCAAGCTTGACAATATCGAGCCCATTGCAGAGCTGATTGATGAGCATGTGGGAGGGTTTATTGACCCTATGTTAAACGAAAGACTGCTGGGGGTTCTTTCCACCAAGGAGAATGTCAATCTGGAGACACTCGGCTTTGAAAAGACGGACTCTAAAAAATACCAGGCCATGGTGACTCCTATCGAGATTGCCGGTGAAAGACTGGGTACTTTATTTTTCTATAAATGCAACGAACAGTACGAAATAGACGATATTATTCTCTGCGAATACGGCACTACGGTGGTGGGGCTGGAAATGCTGAGGGCGGTCAACGAAGAGAGCGCCGAGGAGAGCAGAAAGCAGGCAGTTGTGAAATCCGCTATTTCCACACTGTCATTTTCGGAGATGGAAGCCATCATTCATATTTTTGATGAACTGGACGGCATGGAGGGTATTCTGGTTGCCAGCAAGATTGCGGACAGAGTGGGTATCACCCGTTCCGTTATTGTAAATGCCCTGCGGAAGTTTGAAAGCGCAGGCGTTATCGAATCCCGTTCCTCCGGCATGAAGGGCACTTACATCAAGGTATTAAACGATGTGGTGTTTGACGAAATCGCAGAGTTAAAGAAAATGAACCAGAAGCAGTAAAGAAAAGAAAAACAATAAAAATTCCGGCAAAAAGGATTTTGCACGGACGGCAAACGGACTTGTGTTTCTATACATAAAGTCCGTTTTTTTGTTTCTTAACAGGAAAAAACCTTGTTTTTTTTGAGGAAATATATATAATTGTAAGAGTATCAGTATGTGTGAAAATTTACCTGAAACCGGAAAGGGGTTACCATATGATTAATACCAATGTCTTTGATTATGTCAATGTACTGGATAAAGCGGCAGATGCGGCATGGATGAGAAACAATGCCATCAGCAACAATATTTCCAACGCTACCACACCGGGATATAAAAGACAGGATGTGGCTTTTGAGTCGGAGCTGGCAAAAGCAATAGGCAGAAGCAGCAGTACCGCCAACCTGGATCAGAGAGTGGCGGCAGCCGGTAAAAAAGGAATTACACCCAAGGCTTATACGGACCTGACGGGCTATTCCTACAGACTGGACGGCAACAACGTGGATATTGAAACGGAAAACGTAGCGCTGGCGGAAAACCAGATAAAATATATGTACCTGATGGAAACCATCAATCAGGAATTTCAGAATTTGCAGGGCGTTATGAAATAGTGATGCCGTAAGGGCTACAGAGCTTACAGGGGAGAGAAAGGAACGGATACCTATATGAGTATGTTTACAGCATTTAACATCAATGCTTCCGGACTTACGGCACAGAGATACCGTATGGACATTATTTCCGAGAACGTGGCAAATGCCAATACGACAAGAACGGCGGACGGCACACCCTACCGCAGAAAGGTAGTGACCTTTGAGGAAAAAGCGGGCGGTGTGGAAAAGTTCGGCGCTGTATTCAATAAAGCGAAAAACAATTACTGCGGCAACGGCGTAAAGGTGGACGCCGTGACGGAGGACACCTGGACGGAGATGAACAAGGTGTACGACCCGTCCCACCCCGATGCGGACGAAAACGGCTACGTTACATACCCGAATGTGAATATCATTACGGAAATGACCAACTTAATCGATGCGAGCCGTGCTTATGAAGCAAACTCCACCGCCTTTAGCGCCAGCAAGTCAATTGCACAGCAGGCGCTTAACATGGGCAAATAAACAGTGGGAAAGGGTTAAAAGGAAATGGATATTTCAACTACTCTGGCTGGCGTGCGTTCCACTAACATTGCACAGAACGCCGCAGCCATTGGCTTAAATTCTTCAAACGGAATGATAGGAAAAGTACGGGCAGGGGAAAGCCTGTCTGCGGAGGGTACCATGTTTGATACGCTCCTTAATTCCGCGATTGACAATCTGAAAACAACAAACGGTTATCTTTCCGATGCCGAGAACGAAAAAATCAAATTCGCGCTGGGCGAGACGGAAAATACACATGACCTGATGATTTCCATGTACAAAGCATCTACGGCAAGACAGTATACGGTGGCAGTGAGGGATAAGCTCCTGGAGGCTTACAAGGAAATTATGAACATCCAGATGTAAATTTCGGCTAAGGAGATACAATCATGCCTGACAGGATTAAAAAGATATTAGATAAAGTACTGGCCTGGTGGAATAAATTTACGACCAAGCAGAAGACCATTATCGTGGGTGCTTCCGCCGCCGTGATTTTTACGTTTGCAATTTTAATCTGGGCGTTCACAAGACCGCAGTATACCCAGTTCCAGCAGTGTAGCTCGACCGCGGAAGCTTCCAAGGTCATAGAAATACTTGACAGCAACAGCATTGAATACAAGACCTCCACGGACGGTCTCCGGATACAGGTAAAGAACAGCCAGCTGTCCGCAGCCAACTTAGCGCTTGGTGCAGCAGGTTACATTCCGGATGACTATACGTTGGATGAGGCGCTTTCCGGCGGCTTTTCTTCCACACAGTCCGATACCCAGAAGCGGTATGCCAACTATCTGGAGAAGCAGCTCGTAAAGGATATCTGCAACATAGAATCCGTAAACAGCGCCACGGTAAAATTGAATATACCGGACAATACCGGCACACTGATTGCGACCGACCAGGAGTCCTCTGCGTGGATCCAGCTTTCCTTAAAGGACAAATTCACACAGGACCAGGCGCTTACGGTTGCTAAGGCAGTTGCTACGGCGCTGGGCAATACGTCCACGGCAAACATTACCATCACGGATACCAATGCCAACCTTTTGTTCTCCGGTGAAGAGGATTACTCCACCGCGGGAGTGGCGAGCAATATGCTGGAGCTCCGTTCCCAGGCAGAGAGCCTGGTGGGTTCCGAAGTAAAGAAGGTCATGGTAGGCTCCCGGCAGTTTGATATGGTGGAAGTTGCCTGCAGACTGGACATTGATTTTTCGGAATACGAGAAAACGGTGCATGAATATTATGCCAACAGCGGCAGGGATGAGGGTATGCTTTCCCACAGGGAAACCACAGAAGACACTAATACCTCCGGCAGCGGCGGCATTCCCGGCACCGATTCCAACAATGAGACTACATACCAGTACAAGACCGGTACGGATACGGAAAGCTCCTCTACTTCCAAATTGGAGGATTTCCTGCCGAATGAAAGCCTGAGTGTGCAGAACCTTCCGGCAGGCGTTATCAATTACGGCAATTCCAGCCTTTCCCTGACAGCGATTTCCTATCGTGTCATTAAGGAAGAGGATGCCAAGAGCCAGGGGCTTCTGGACGGCATCACATGGGACCAGTACAAAGCAGCCAATGATGCGTATACCAAAATGGATGTTGACCAGGATTTTTACAGCCTGGTTTCCACGGCTACCGGCATTCCGGCGGAAGCCATTACCATTATGGCTTTCGAAGTTCCCCAGTTTATTGACAAAGAGGGAGCGTCCGAGGAGCAGATAAGCATTGCGGTTTCCGTTATTCTGGTATTGCTTATTCTGGCAATTTTAGCATTTGTTATCATCCGCAGCATGATGGCGGGCAAGGAAGTACAGAAGGAAGAAGAGCTTTCCGTAGAGTCCCTGCTGCAGTCCACACCGGATGAAACCGTAGAAGATATTGAACTGGAATCCAAGTCGGAGACCAGAAAGATGATAGAAAAATTCGTGGATGAAAATCCGGAAGCCGCCGCAAACTTACTGCGCAACTGGCTGAACGGAGATTGGGGGTAAATTATGCCAAAGAACGGCGATGATAAAATGAGCGGGCTTCAGAAGGCTGCCGTACTCCTGATTACTTTGGGACCGGAGCGTTCCGCCGGCATTTTTAAGCATCTGAAGGAAGAAGAAATCGAGGACCTGACCCTGGAGATTGCCAACACCAGAAGCGTAACGCCCCAGGCAAAGGAAGACGTAATCAATGAATTTTACGAGCTCTGTCTGGCACAGCAGTATATTGCCGAAGGCGGTATTTCCTATGCCAAGGAGCTTCTGGAGCATGCACTCGGAAACGAAAAGGCAGTGGAGATTATCGGCAAGCTGACCTCCTCCTTACAGGTTAAGCCCTTTGAGTTTATCAGGAAAACCGATGCAGCCCAGTTACTTAACTTTATCCAGGACGAGCATCCCCAGACGATTGCCCTTATTTTGTCCTACCTGCCGGCAGCCCAGGCAGCATCCATTATTTCCGCCCTGCCTCCCGACAGACAGGCGGATGTTACCAGGCGTATTGCCGTTATGGACAGGACGAGCCCGGATGTCATCAAGGAAGTGGAAAAAGTACTGGAAACCAAGCTGGCTTCTTTGGTCACACAGGATTACACCATTATCGGTGGTGTGGATGCGGTAGTAGATATCTTAAATACCGTGGACAGAGGTACCGAAAAACACATTATGGAATCTCTCGAAATCGAAGAGCCGGAACTGGCAGACGAAATCCGCAAGAAGATGTTCGTATTCGAGGATATTTTACTTTTGGACGACCGTGCCATCCAGCGTGTGCTGCGTGATGTGGACAACAATGACCTTGCCATTGCCCTTAAGAGTACCAATGAGCAGGTACAGTCCGCTATATTCAACAATATGTCCAAGCGTCTTGCCGTTATGATAAAGGAAGACATGGAATTCATGGGCCCTGTCCGTATGAAGGATGTGGAAGAAGCACAGCAGAAGATTGTAAATATTATCAGAAAACTGGAAGACGCAGGAGAAATTGTAATTTCCAGAGGCGGAGGCGACGAAATCATTGTCTAATAATTTGTTAAAAGGAAGTTTTACCCGCCTGAATACGGACAATGTCAGGGTGATTGACTCAAACAGCCTTTTACTTTCCAAAATCAAAGCGGAGCCGGAGAAAAAGCAGAAGGGCATGATGCTTACCGCAGAACCGGATGCCGATGGCTTTGCAAGAGGAATTGCCACGGATGTGGTCAATGTGGAGCCGTCCGAAGAAATCGAAGAGGCCGGTCTGAAAGCCATGGAGGTAACGCCCGCAGAGGAAGCTTACGGAGGACCATCCCCGGAAGAACTGATAGAAGAAGCCAATGCACAGATTGCACAGATGAAGGCGGAAGCGGAAGCAGCTGCCAGACAGGAAGCGGAGCAGATAAAAGAGGCTGCCAGACAGCAGGGCTACCGGGAAGGCTGTGAAAAGGCGGAAAGGGAGCTTCAGGAAAAAGAAAAGGCGCTTTCCGACAAGCAGAACCGCATGGAGCAGGAATTTGAGGAAAAGGTTTCGGCACTGGAGCCGCAGCTTGCGGATACCCTTGCCGGCATTTATGAGTATATTTTTCAGGTGGACCTTTCTCCCTATCAGGACATCGTGACCTATCTGGTGACATCTGCCCTGAAAAAATCGGGGGAAAGTAAGAGCTGTATCGTGCATGTTTCCAAAGAAGATTATCCCCATGTAAGCAGCAGGAAAGAGGAAATGACAAAGGGACTTCCTTCCGGACTGCAGGTGGATATTATCGAGGATATTACCCTTGGCAAAAATGAAGCGCTGATTGAAACGGACGGCGGCATCATTGACTGCGGTCTGGGGACACAGCTTACGGAATTAGGACGGAAAATCAGGCTGTTAGCTTATGAGAAAACCGAAGGATAGAGGCGTATGACGGATATTTCCAGATACGAAAAACTGAAGGAAGAGGATTTCTGCCAGAAGCTTGGCAAGGTGGTCAATGCCGTAGGTCTTACCGTAGAGTCGGCGGGACCGGATGCCAGACTGGGCGATTTGTGTGAAATCTACCCGGAAGGCCGGGAAGGAAAAGCCGTCCTTTCCGAAGTGGTGGGCTTTCACGACAAGAAAACCATTCTGATGCCCTATGAAGTGGTAGAGGGCATCGGCCTTGGCAGTATTGTAAAAAATGTGGGTGTACCCTTTACCGTAAAGGTGAGTGATGACCTCCTGGGAAAGACGCTGGACGGTCTCGGCAGACCGGCAGGTGCGGATGCGGACAACGGCAGGGAAGAGATTGCCGGAGCGGTCAGATATCCTGTGGATGCGGCGCCTCCCGACCCCATGAGCAGGGAAATTATCAGTGAAGTGCTTTCCCTCGGTGTAAAAGCCGTGGACGGTCTGCTGACAGTGGGAAAAGGACAGCGTATCGGCATTTTTGCCGGTTCCGGTGTGGGAAAATCCACCCTGATGGGTATGTTTGCAAGAAACACCCAGGCGGACATCAATGTCATTGCCCTGATAGGAGAACGTGGCAGAGAGGTGCGTGAATTTATAGAAAGAGACCTGGGCGAGGAAGGCATGAAGCGTTCCGTGGTGGTTGTGGCTACCTCGGATAAGCCGGCGCTGGAACGAAACAAGGCAGCCAAGACGGCTACCGCCATTGCCGAATATTTCCGCGACCAGGGTAAGGACGTCCTTCTTATGATGGACTCCCTGACCCGTTTTTCCATGGCACAGAGAGAAATCGGTCTTGCCAGCGGCGAACCGCCGGTATCGAGGGGGTATCCCCCCAGCGTTTATTCGGAGATGCCGAAGCTTTTAGAGCGAGCCGGCAGGGCGCGGGTAGGATCCATCACCGGACTTTACACGGTACTGGTGGACGGCGACGATTTCAACGAGCCCATTACCGATACGGCAAGAAGTATTCTGGACGGACACATTGTGCTGGACAGAAAGTTAGGGCATAAAAACCATTATCCTGCCATTGATGTACTGCAGAGCATTTCCCGATGCATGAGCCAGATTGTGAGCAAGGAGCATAAAAAGCTGGCAAGCCGGCTGAAATCGGTTCTGGCTACCTATGCGGAGGCAGAGGATTTAATCAATATCGGTGCATACAAATCCGGTACCAATCCTTCCATTGACTATGCCATTTCCAAAATTGATGCGGTCAATGCCTTTCTCTGCCAGGATACGGAAGAAAAATTCGATTACGAAGAAACGCTGTCTCTTTTGAAGAAATTGTTTGAGGATAGCTGATGGCGAAGTTCAAATACAGAATGCAGAGCATTCTCAATGTCAAAATGAAGCTGGAAGTGCAGGCAAAACAGGAATTTGCATCGGCACAGGCAGCACTCAGCCGAGAAGAAGAAAAATTAAACCGGCTGGCAGCCCGGAAGAAAGCCTATGAAGAGGAAGCGGAAGAACTTTTAAAGGGAAAGCTTAATTTTCAGGACATTGCGGACAACCGCACCGCCATACATACCATGGAGGACTACATGGAAACCCAGAGGGTGCAGGTGAAAAAGGCGGAGAAGGCGGTGGAAGCGGCAAGGGAAAATCTGACGGAAGTTATGCAGGAAAGAAAAATGCATGAAAAACTGAAGGAGCACGCTTTTGAAGAGTTCCTGACGGAAGAAAAGAAACAGGAAGGCAAGGAAGTGGACGAGCTGACAAGTTATACCTACGGCCAGCGGATACAGAATGCCAACCGGAAGAACAGGTCGCAAGAAGGGTGAATAGAATGGCTAAGACACCGGATGCTTCCGCAGCGGAAAAGAAACGGCTTGCGGATGAAAAGAAAAAACTGAAGGAAGAACAGAAAAAGCAGAAGAAGGAAGCTAAAAAACGGGCAAAGGAAATCGAAGCCCAGGAGGCAGAGCTTTCGGCGGATGACGAAAGCGGCGGTTTCTTTACGGTGATAGCAACCATCGGTATTATCCTGGTATGGGTGGCTATCCTCTGCGTAGTTATCAAGTTAGACGTGGGAGGCTTCGGCTCCAAGGTACTGACCCCACTTTTGAAGGATGTGCCGGTGGTGAACCTGATTTTACCGAACAGCCAAAACAGCGGCAATATTTCCACGGAGAACGGCGGTTACACCAACTTAAACGATGCAACGGAACAGATTAAAAATTTAGAGTTGCAGCTTCAGCAGGCACAGACGGATAACTTAAAGCTGCAGGAGGATGTGGCAAATTTAAAAGCGGAAAATGCCCGACTGCAGGAATTTGAAGACAAGCAGGTGGAGTTCCAGCGGATTAAAAACGAATTTTACGAGGAAGTGGTTTATTCGGAAAACGGACCGGGAGCGGAAGCTTATCAGAAATATTACGAGTCCATGGACCCGACCACGGCGGAATATTTGTATAAACAGGTAATTGCACAGCTGCAGGAGGACAAGTCCGTGCAGGATTATGCGTCGGCATATTCTTCCATGAAGCCCAAAAAGGCAGCAGCTATTTTTGAACAGATGACGGACAACTTAAATCTGGCTGCCCGCATCCTTAAGACCATGAGTGCGGAGAACAGAGGCGATATTTTGGCGGAAATGGATCCGGCGATTGCCGCAAAGCTCACCAAAATCATGGACCCGGAGTCTTAAGCACAGAGTGCTTTTGACCGATATACATTATGTACTTTGAAAATTTAAGAAAGGAGGAGAAAACGTGACAAGTATTCCCGTAAACAACAGTGTGAAGGGTATCGTCCCGGGAGCGCAGACTCAGAAAAAGGCGAACATGCAGGATGCCGCAGGCAGTTTTTCCGATATTTTCAAAAACCAGAAGAACGATAACGGCACCGATGACGGAAAGATTGTTTCAGCAGCGCAGAACCGGACGGAAAACCGGAACACAGGAATTTCCGCAAGACAGCGGAAGGTACAGGATGCCGTAAAGGAAGCAGGGGAAGCAGCAGGAAAGGACACAGGCAAAAAGGTGGACGAGGCGGCGGACAAGATGCTTTCCGATACTGCGGAGGAGCTTTCCGTAACAGAAGAGGAGCTGCTTTCCGTATTGCAGAGTTTATCCCTGACACCCGCCGATTTACTGACGAAAGAAGGCTTGCAGCTGGTAGTGCTTGCCGTATCGGGGGAAACGGACTTCGCAAATTTCCTGACGGACGAAACGATGTTTACCACATTGCAGAATTTAAATGGAGAGTTGCAGACGACACTTTCCGATCTGGCAGACGAGCTTGGCATCAGTCAGGATGAGGTACAGGATTTCCTGACGGCATTGGCAGACAAAGCAGGCGATGCATCCGCATTACAGGCGGAGGTGCTTTCCGCAGAGGAGTTTTCCGCAGAGGAGTTTTCCACAGAGGAAACGGAGGATGCCGTAACGGATGTGAAAAAAGGTTCAGACACCGAAAGCATTACCGGTGACAAGGCAGCTTCCGAGGTGACCGTTCCGGGTAAGGAAACCGGAAAACAGACGGAAAAAGAAACATCCGGAGAAGAAAAGAGTTTTACCGGAGACAAGACGTTTAACAATTTCGCCCAGAGTTTTAAGACCGGACAGACACAGAACACACAGGCGGCAGCCGAAGTTACACCGCATTTTGATGTGGAAACGGAAAATATCATCCGGCAGATTACGGACTACATGAGAGGCAATGTGACGGACGGTGTATCCGAAATGGATATGCAGCTGCATCCTGCCAGCCTCGGCAGTGTACATATTCACTTAGAGGCAAAGGAAGGCGTCCTGACCGCACAGTTTACCGCACAGAATGAGTCGGTAAAAGCAGCTTTGGAAAGCCAGATGATTCAGCTTAAGGACAGCTTTGAGGAGCAGGGACTTACCGTAGAGTCCATTGAAGTCATGGTTTCCAGCCAGAAGTTCGACCAGAGCTATGAAGAGGCGGAAAGCCATGCAAACGATACGGGCAGCCGTTCCGGCAGACAGCGCACCAGAAGAGTAGGATTACATGTTTCCATGGAGGACGAGGAATTGTCCGACGAAGAAATTCTGGCAAAGGAAGTCTTGAAAGGACAGGGCAGTACCGTAGAATTTACGGCATAAGGCATAGGCCTTACAAACAGTTTGAAATAGAAAGGATGTGAAACATATGGCATCACCGGTAGCAGAAGTAAAAGACGGTAAAATCGTCAGCCAGACAAACACCACCCAGAAAACCACCAAGTCAAACGGCATGGACAAGGAGTCTTTCTTACAGCTTTTAGTAGCGCAGATGAAATACCAGGATCCTCTGGAACCGACCTCCAACACCGAATATATTTCCCAGTATGCGCAGTTCTCCCAGGTAGAATCCTTGCAGAGTATGAGCAGCAACATGGATTTGCAGAGAGCAAGCAATCTGGTAGGCAAGGAAGTTTACATCGAAACCACCGGCACGGACGGCGAAACCAAGACCGTACAGGGCAGAGTGGATTATGTTACCTACAAGAGCGGTAAAGCTTATGTATATGTGAATGAAAAAGAATATGCACTGGACGAAGTGCAGACGGTTCTTGATTCCGACTATACAGAAGCATGTTCTTTGGCTTACAGTTTCATTGCCGCATTAAACAAGCTTCCGAGCTTAGAGGATTTGGATCTTTCCAGCGAAGAAACCGTTACGGCTCTTTCCGAAGCTTACAACAAGATGACTTCTTACCAGAAGACCTTTATCGCTTCCGAAAAAGTAAACCTGCTGCAGAAATATGCGGACAAGATTGCAGAGCTTAAGAAGGCGGAGAAGGAGTAAGTATGAATATTCAGAAAGGCAGCTTTTCCTCCATTGAACAGCTGCAGGACAGATACCTGACACCGGCAAAAAAAGTCGAAAAAAAAGAGAGTTCGGCAGTATCCTTTCAGGACATCCTGAAAGCAAAACAGGAAACGGCAGAGTCTCACGGAGAACTTAAGTTTTCCAAGCATGCATCGATGCGACTGACGGACAGGAATATTACCCTGACAAACAGCCAGTGGGAGCGTCTGGAAAGCGGAGCTGTCAAAGCGGGAGAGAAAGGCATTCAGGAATCTTTGGTCGTTGTGGATGAACTGGCGTTTATCGTCAACATTCCCAACAAAACGGTGATTACGGCAATGGACACGTCGGACACCGCAGATAATGTATTTACAAACATAGACGGAGCAGTATTTATGTAGCCGGACCTTTTAGGGGGCACAGTTTTCCTGACTGACAGAAGGAAAAGCTTCGTAAACATGAAGGAGGTCACTCATTATGATGAGATCACTTTTTTCTGGCGTATCGGGTTTAAAAACCCATCAGACCAGAATGGACGTAATTGGTAACAACATTGCAAACGTAAACACAACCGCATACAAATCCAGCAGCATGGTATTCAGCGACATGATCAGCCAGACCACGCAGAAGGCATCCGGTCCCAATGCGGCAACCGGTACCGGCGGTATCAACGCAAAACAGATCGGTCTGGGTGTAAAGGCAGGAGCCATCAACACATACATCAGCGGACAGGGCGCTGCCCAGAGCACCAACAACCCGTTCGATATTATGATTAACGGCAGTTCTTTCTTTGTCGTAAGTAACGGCAGCGAGAACTTCTTTACCAGAGACGGTTCTTTCTATGTGGACGCAGCCGGCAACCTTGCCATGACCAGCAACGGCTACAATGTCATGGGTTGGAAGGTAGACCCGGATACCATGAAGATTAAACCCGACACCGTATCCGCACTCCGTATCATGGATGCGACAAACATGACTTACCCGCCCGAAGCCACCACCAAGGCGCAGGTAACCGGTGTCATCGATAAAAACGATACATCCCTGACAAGCAGCACCGGCAAGTATGTATCCTTAAGCTTCTATGATTCACTGGGATACAGCTACACTGCAAAGCTTGCCATCAAGCAGTCCTCCAACGAAAACGAATACAGCGTGGAGCTGGCAAAACTTACCGATGCTTACGGCAAGGACATTGACGTAAGCGGCGTGAAATTCGGTTCCACATCATCCCAGAAGGTAAACAATACCGTAAAACTGGATACCACCGCGTATAAGTGGAACGGCACGGAGCTGCAGAATGCCGTAGGCGGCAGCAAGGTATTTGATCTTGCAGAGCTGTTTGATGCAGCTGCAACCGTGGATGACCCGAAGTTAGCGGATACAGACGAAGGCAAGGCGGCCCTTGCGGCACTGGCGAAGGCATACGGCTACGAAGGCTCTGAAAAGGAATTCATGAACTTGACCGTAACCCTCACAAATGATGCCACCAGCGGTACCAATTTCCAAAGCGGTACCTACAGCGTACAGCAGCTGTTTTACAACCAGTTAAAGGGTCTGCAGCCCAGCTTCTCCACACCGGACGGCGCTTATACGGAGGATATCGAAAACTTTAGCCTTACCTCCTTTGATACCTCCGGTCGTGTATTTGAAGGTGCAACCATCGTATACAACCCCGATAACGGTACTTTCTCCGGCGTAAACGGCATGCCGAACCAGACGAGCATCACCCTGGCGCTGAAGGATGCCAGCGGCAACTTTGAAGATATTTCCATCGATTTCTCCAAGACCACCATGTATGACAAGAAGGGCACCAGTACCCTGGAAGCAACCTCCGGTGATGCGGGCGGCCTTGGCGCAGGACGTAAAAGCGGTGAAATGACAGGCGTTTCCATCCAGACAAACGGTATGATTTATGCAACCTATGACAACGGTATGACCAAGCTTTTAGGACAGATTGCCGTAGCACGGTTTGCAAATGTTTCCGGTCTGGAAAAAGCGGGCGACAACCTGTACTCCGCAACCTTAAACTCCGGCGAATTCGACGGTGTCGGTGTGGATATTACCGCAAACGGCGATAAAATGTCGACCGGACAGCTCGAAATGAGTAATGTAGATCTTTCCCAGGAATTTACGGAAATGATTACCACGCAGAGAGGTTTCCAGGCAAACAGCCGTATCATTACCGTTTCCGATACTCTTCTGGAAGAGCTTACCAACCTGAAGAGATAACGGCAAATCGGCAGTTATATAACAGACACAGGATAAAAAACAGATACATAATGGTGGGAATGCAGGAAGTAACGGCTTCCTGCATTCCTTAGTGTTTACAATGGGAAAGAGTATGATAGAGATTACAAAATTAAATGGGCAAAAAGTACTAATTAATCCCAGCCTGATTGAAATGGTGGAAGAAACTCCGGATACGGTCATCAGCCTGACCACGGGGAGAAAAATAATTGTAAAAGAAAGTAGACAAGATATAAAAAATTTAGTAAAATCATATAGAAAGGATATTTTTTTGCAGTAAAAGGGCAAAAATTGGCAGGTGAAATAAAGTGGACATAGCTTCATTAGTGGGATTACTTTTCTGTTTGGCCATGTTTTTGCTGGGTGTTGTAACTTCCGGCGGTATCACATCGTTACCGAGCTACTGGGATTTACCTTCCATAGCAATTACCATCGGCGGTTCGTTTGCATCCGTTCTGGCGGGTATGTCTTTTAAGAACTTTATAAACGGTATAAAAAGTTTTGGTATGATTTTACGTGTCCCCCAGGACAATACCACTGAAATGATACAGAATATTATCAACTTATCCAATGTAGCCAGAAAAGAGGGACTTCTTTCCCTGGAAGAGGCGGCAGGCGATCTGGATGATGAGTTTTTGAAAAAGGGAATTCTTCTTATAGTAGACGGTACTGACCCCGAACTGGTACGTGCCATTATGGAGACCGAGCTTGTCAGCATGGACTCCCGTCACAAGGCAACCATCGGCTTCTGGGAAAGTGTTGCCGGCATGGGTCCTGCCTGGGGTATGATTGGTACCCTGGTAGGTCTGGTAAACCTTTTGAACAACATGGATGATGCGTCCGCCATCGGTCCCAACATGGCAACAGCGCTGATTACCACTCTTTACGGCTCCTTACTTGCAAACTGGATCTGTGCACCTATCACCAGCAAGCTAAAGGGCTACAACGAAAGCGAAATTATGCAGCGGGAGATTATGATTGAAGGTCTGTTATCCATTCAGGCCGGTGAGAACCCCCGCGTTATCGAAGAAAAACTGAAATCCTTCATGGCACCCGGCGACAGAAACGCAGCCGGCGGTGATGAAGGAGGTGAAGAAAATGGCTAAGAGGAAGGAAGAACTGCCGGCTCCCGGAGCTCCGGCATGGACAGCCACATTCGGTGACCTGATGAACCTGCTTCTTTGCTTTTTTGTCATGCTTTTTGCCATGTCAACGGTTGACTCGGAGAAGTTCAAGGCGATTGCGGAGTCCTTTTCCAAAACTTTTTCCATTTTTGAAGGAGGCGCCACATCCATAGGTGACGGTCTGCTTATCAGCAACGGTGTCAGCCAGTTAAACGATCTGGACCAGTATGTAAACAATACCGGCAAAACGGAAGAGGGAAAGGATGACCCCGAAAAGATTGACAACTATACAGAGATGAAAGACAAACTGGAGGAAGCCCAGTTAAATGAGTCCGAGCAGCTTGCGGAAAAAATAGACGAGTCTGTGGCGGAAAGCAATATGACGGACAAAATAGACATCACCTTTACATCCCAGTATGTGCAGCTTACCCTGAAGGGGGCACTTCTGTTTGATTCCGGCAAGACGGAAATCCGGGCGGAAGCCGTACCGGTTGTGGACAAGGTGGGCAGGATACTGGAAAACTATGCCGGCAACGTGATTGAGATTGAAGGCCATACGGACAACGTGCCCATGCACAGCGCCAAATATGCCAACAACAGTGAGTTAAGCTGCGGCAGAGCACTGGCGGTCTACGATTATCTGATTAGCACCACCAATCTTGACCCTTCCAAAATCAAGTATGCGGGCAGGGGCGAATATGTTCCTGTTGCCGACAATTCCACGGAAGAGGGAAGAGCGAAAAACAGACGTGTGGAAATCCGTATTTATCATGATTTGAGCACATATGAATAAATAGCTGCCGGTAGCCCGACAAGAAAGGCAAGGATATTGTTTTGAAAAAGAATTTACTTTCCATATTGATACTTACACTGCTTATTATCAACATTGCCCTGACATCCATTATGATGTTCGGCATGATGAGCTCCGTAAAGAGTACATCTGCACTGGTGGGCAAAATTGCCGCTGTACTGAATTTAGAGCTTACAACGGAGGAAAAGGAAGAACAGCAGGTTTCCATCGCGGACAGCGTTTCTTATGATATTTCGGAAGCCATGACCATTCCGTTAAAGAACAGCGAAAATGATGAGGAACAGCATTATGCCAAGATTTCCGTTTCCATTCTGATGGACAAGAACAGCAAGGATTTTAAGAAATATTCCGATTTGTCCGCCTATGTACCGGAAATCAAATCCATCATCATCGATGTGGTTATGAATTACACCAAAGAAGAATTCATGGCAACCAAGGATGATATCTGTAAGGAAATCCTTTCCAGAATTCAGGAAAGATTTGACAATTCCGATGTGATTTACAACATTGTAATCAGTGATTTTCAGGTATATTAAGTCCCTCGAAAAGAAAATGACTGTAAGGAGGTGACTTTCATGGGAGACGTGCTTTCCCAAAACGAAATAGACAATTTGCTGGCGGCACTCTCGACCGGCGAATTAGATGTCAGCGATATCAACGACGGCAGCGACAAACCGGTAAAAAACTATGATTTCCGTCGCCCGGCGAAGTTCTCCAAGGAGCATCTGCGTACCCTGGAAATTATATTTGAACATTATGGCAGACTGATTTCCACAAACCTGCCGGTTTACCTTAGAAAAAATGTACAGGTAAGCGTGGCAAGCTCCGAAACGGTTACTTTTTCGGAGTTTACCAACTCCCTTTCCAATCCGGTTATTTTAGGAATTGTGAATTTCCATCCGCTGTCCGGCAATATCATCATTGATATGTCGACAAACCTCGGTTATACCATTATAGACAGGATGCTCGGCGGAGCCGGAAGACCACTTGAAAAGAGCCGGGAGTTTTCGGAGATAGAGCTTACCATTATCGAAAAGATTATTATTGTCTGTGTGCAACTTATGCGGGAGCCGTGGAAAAATGTGCTGGAAATTGACCCGGTACTGGACAGGCTCGAGACCAATCCGCAGTTTGCACAAATCATATCCCCCAACGACATGGTTGCCATTGTAACCTTAAACGTAAAAATCGGGGATGTGCAGGGATTTATGAACATGTGTCTTCCCTACTTTACACTGGAAGACATTATGGATAAACTGAATACCAGATACTGGTATGCCAATATGCAGGAACGGCGTGACGAGGATTATGAGGAACAGGTGGAAACCCTTATACGGAGGGTGGATGTCCCCATGAAAGCCATGCTGGGAAAGAGCATCATTACGGTCAACGATTTTGCCAACCTGCAGGTCGGAGATGTTATCCGGCTGGATACCCATGTAGAGGACGAGTTGTCCGTATATGTGGGCAATATTAGAAAATTTACTGCGTTACCGGGAGTCAGCAAAGAGAACTATGCGGTTAAAGTGACTTCGGTAATCCGAGAGGGGGAATAGAACATGGACAACATGTTGTCCCAGGATGAAATAAATGCACTGTTAAACGGTATGGATCTTTCCGACAATAAACCGGCGGAAACACCGCAAGAGGAGCCTATTGACGAAAGCCTGCTTTCCAGTATGGAGAGAGATGCCATTGGCGAAATTGCCAATATCAGCATGGGTTCTTCTGCTACGACACTGTATTCCTTAGTCAACAGAAAAGTAAATATCACCACACCGGTTGTTACACTGGCGCACTGGAAAAATGTGCTGGATGAGTATGAGAAGCCCTGTGTATTTATTCAGATCAAATATACTAAAGGACTGGACGGCACCAACATTTTAGTGCTGAGAGACCATGATGTAAAAATTATCACCGATCTTATGATGGGCGGAGACGGCACCAATACGGACGGGGAGCTGGGAGAACTGCACTTAAGTGCAATTTCCGAGGCCATGAATCAGATGATGGGTTCTGCGTCCACATCTCTTTCCACTATGCTGGATAAGACCATAGACATCAGTCCGCCGGAATCCAGTCTCATTGATTTGACGGAATACCACAGCGGCTCAGATATTGCTCCGTTCCTCGGTGGCACATTTGTAAAAATTGCATTCCGTATGCAGATCGGGGATTTGGTAGACAGCACTATCATGCAGCTGTACCCCATTGAATTTGCAAAAAGTATCGTAAAGAACTTCTTACACCAGAATACGGAGGAACCCGCAGCAGCAGCGGCGCCGGCATCAGCACCGGCACCGGCACCGGCTCCACAGGAGGCACCGCAGCCCACATACCAGCAGGCGGCACCGCAGCCCATGTACCAGCAGGCAGCGCCACAGCCTATGATGCAGCAAGCAGCACAGGCCTATGTTCCGCCGCAGATGAGCATGCCGCAGCAGGCAGCGCCCCAGCAGAATGTAAACATCCAGCCGGCACAGTTCCAGACACTTACCAACGATTATGCGGGAGTGGCGGGCAACCAGAACATCGGACTGATTATGGATGTGCCTCTGGAGGTAACCGTAGAGCTTGGCAGAACGAAGAAATCCATTTCCGAAATTCTGGATTTTGCACCGGGTACCATTATTGAACTTGACCGTATTGCAGGCGAACCTATTGACGTTCTGGTAAACGGCAAGTTTGTGGCAAAAGGTGAAGTAGTAGTTATCGAAGAGAGCTTCGGCGTTCGTGTAACGGAGATTATAAAATAGTACATAAGGAGTGGCAGAAACTATGGCAAAGAATATTTTAATCTGTGATGATGCGGCATTCATGCGCATGATGATTAAGGACATTTTAACCAAGAACGGATACAATGTTGTTGGCGAGGCAGAAAACGGAGCAAAGGGTGTTGAAAAATACAACGAACTGCATCCCGATCTTGTTCTGATGGATATTACCATGCCGGAGATGGATGGTATTGCGGCGCTTAAGGGCATCAAGCAGATTGACCCCAATGCACATGTTATCATGTGTTCCGCAATGGGCCAGCAGGCAATGGTTATAGAGTCCATCCAGGCAGGAGCCAAGGACTTTATTGTAAAACCGTTCCAGGCAGACCGTGTACTGGAAGCCGTAAAGAAGGTTGTGGGTTAATGCATATTGCGATAACGGCGATAGACAAAGCTGACAGCTTTGCACAGCTTATTACGGTTCTGATTATTTTTATTCTGGTTTTGGCGGCAACCCTTTTTACCACAAGGTGGATTGCCGGCTACCAGAAGGGACAGAACAAGGGTAAAAATATCGAGGTTGTGGAAACGTACCCTATCGGAAACGGAAAATACATACAGATTGTAAGACTGGCAGGGACTTACGCGGCGATTGCCGTATGCAAGGATACGGTAACCATGCTGGCAGAAATTCCGAAGGAGGATATCCGTTTTCCGGAGGATACCGGCGGTATGACGCTGCACTTTAAGGATTTGTTCCAAAAGGCAAAGGATGAACTCCCCAAGGAGGGAATTTCATCGAAAGAAGAGTAGGCTTAAGAGTGAAAACACGTAAAGGTATTTTATCAGGTAATATAATAAGGAAAATAATATGCCTGCTGGTAACGGTAGGCATATTGTGTATTATACCGGCAGGTGAAGCACATGCTACGGGCAGCACCGTAACGGACCCGCAAAGCGGCAACTCCACCGTCATAAACGAACCGGGAAGTGCACAGACCTCCGAAGATCTGAATCAACTGAATATTGCCAATACGGTAAAGATTGAGTACAACAATGGCAACGGCTCCATTAACGGAGCACTCCGTATCCTATTGATACTGACGCTTATTGCCATTGCACCGACACTGCTTATCTGCCTGACTTCGTTTACCCGGATTATTATTGTACTGCATTTTACCAGGTCGGCACTGAATACGCAGACGGCACCGCCCAATCAGGTTCTTATCGGGCTGGCGCTGTTTCTCACGTTCTTTATTATGACACCGACCATTACCCAGATATATCAGGATGCGTATGTGCCCTATGAGGCGGGAGAAATCAAAGAAGAGGAAGCCTTAACGGTAGCCATCGGTCCCATCAGGCAGTTTATGTACGGCGAAACCCAGACGAAGGACGTAGAGCTTTTTATGGGAATTGCGAGACTGGACTGGGACGGGGAGCTGGATGACATTCCGCTGACGGTGCTCATCCCCAGCTTCATGGTAAGCGAGCTTCGTACCGCATTCTTCATGGGATTTATGATATACATTCCGTTTATTATTATTGACATGGTGGTAGCCTCCGCCCTCATGAGTATGGGTATGATGATGCTACCGCCCACCACCATTTCCATGCCGTTCAAGATTTTGCTGTTTGTCATGGCGGACGGCTGGAGCCTGATTATCGGAAGTCTGGTAAGGACATTCCACATCTGACAGGAAAGGAAGGCAGCATATGAGTGTAGAAGCGGTAACTGAAATCACCAACAAAGCTTTATATCTGATCATAAAAGTATCCATGCCGATACTTTTAGTTTCCCTGATCATCGGTCTTGTGGTGAGCATCTTCCAGACAGTAACTTCCATTCAGGAACAGACGCTGACTTTTATTCCCAAGATTATCGGAGTCTTTCTGACAATCATGATTATGGGGCACTGGATGCTCAATCTGATTATTGAATATACAACGGATCTGTGGCTGAATTTTTCCAACTATGTAAGTGGATAGGAAAGTGTGAAAAATGGTTGATTTATCTTTTTCCCTTATGGATTTGGAATATTTTCTGCTGATTTTTGTCAGGGTTTCCTGCTTTGTGTTCATTGCTCCCTTTTTCAGCATGCAGAACACACCCCGGACGGTGCGCATAGCCATTTCCTTTTTCACGGCCATGCTTCTGTATACGGTGCTGACACCGAGTGCCGGTGTGATATACGATTCCGTGGTTTCCTATGCGGTAATCGTGGCGAAAGAAGCACTGACGGGACTGCTTATCGGCTTTGCCGCCAATATCTGTACGGCAATCGTCAATTTTGCCGGTTCCGTTGCGGATATGGAAACGGGACTTTCCATGGTCACCCTGTTAGATCCGGCAACAAGGGAGCAGACCACCATCTCCGGCGCTCTGTATCAGTACGTCATTATGATGATGCTGATTGCCAGCGGTATGTACCGGTATCTTTTAGGTGCCCTGGCAGACTCATTTTTACTCATTCCCGTAAACGGCGCCGTTATCCGGAGTGAGAACCTGCTTAACACGTTGATCCGGTTTCTGACGGATTACATTGTAATAGGCTTTCGCATCTGCCTGCCGATTTTCTGTGCGGCATTGCTGTTAAATGTGATTTTGGGTGTACTTTCCAAGGTTTCCCCGCAGATGAATATGTTTGCCGTGGGAATTCAGCTTAAGATAATGGTGGGGCTGGCAGTTCTGTTTCTGTCATCCTATATGATGTCGGATGCGGCAGGCTTCATTTTCAACGAAGTGAAAAAAATCACCGTTTCATTTGTAGGGGGTATGATGTGATACTGAAGTATAATCTGCAGTTCTTTGCGGCAGAAGGCCCCGGCGGTGAGAAAACAGAACCGGCTACCGAGAAAAAGCTGTCGGATGCCAGAAAAGAAGGACAGGTTGCCAAGAGCCGGGAAGTGGGCAATGCCCTGGGTATTCTTGCCATGTTCGTGGTCCTGAAGGTTTTTATCGGCACGATTGGCACGCAGCTCATGGAGCTTTTTTCTTCCGTTTACGGAAATATGCCGGAGACGGTGAAAAGCTGGAACGGCTATCTGCCGGAAAAGGGCATGAGGGATGTTTTTTTTCAGATTTTTATAAAGACCATTTATGTGACAGGTCCCATATTTGTAATCTTTTTTCTGATAGCGTTTATTGCAGACCTGGTACAGGTCAAATGGAAGGTTTCCGGCAAGCCTCTGAAGCCAAAGTTTAACCGGATGAGCCCGGTCAGTGGCTTTAAGCGGATTTTTTCCGTCAACTCCCTTGTGGAGCTTATAAAGGCCATCTTAAAGATCGGACTGATCAGCTATGTGGCGTATCAGTACCTGAAAAATAAAGTCAACCAGATCTATCTTCTTTACGATATGTCCTTTACCCAGGCACTTTCCGTAATCAGTAATCTCATTACGGAAATGGGTATCCGGATTTCGGCTGTGTACTGTATCATTGCGGCGGCGGATTTTGCGTACCAGAAGGTGAAGTTCACCATGGACATGCGGATGACGAAGCAGGAAGTCAAGGACGAGTACAAGGAGCAGGAAGGTGATCCGCAGATTAAGGGAAAAATCCGGCAGAAAATGCAGGAGGTATCCCGCAGGCGTATGATGCAGAACCTGCCCAAGGCGGACGTGGTCATCACGAACCCGACCCATTATGCTGTGGCAATCCAGTATGACCTGGAGATTGCGGATGCCCCCATTGTCCTGGCAAAGGGCGCCGATTACATGGCAAAAAGAATAAAAGAAGTTGCCAGGGAAAACGAGATTGAAATTGTAGAAAACAAACCCCTTGCCCGTATGCTTTATGCAAACGTGGAAGTGGGAGACATGATTCCGCCGGAGCTTTATCAGGCAGTGGCGGATGTCCTTGCTTACGTGTACCACTTAAAGGGCAGGGCATAAAACGGACAGAATAGTCCGGAATGACAGTATAGATAAGAGAAAAGAGGTGAGCAGATGAACGTTAAGTTACAAAAATGGGATGCGGTTGTGGCAATCTATATCCTGACGGCGTTTATTATGCTCATTGTTCCTTTGCCGGCATGGATTCTGGATGTATTTATGGCATTCAACATGGCAGTGGCATTTACAATTCTGTTTGCCGCCATGTTTTCCAAGGAAGTACTGGATATGTCCTATTTCCCGTCCATCCTGCTGTTCACAACCATTTTCCGTATCGCCATGAACGTATCGTCCACCAGGCTTATCCTAACCACCGGTACGGCCGGCAACGTGGTTATGACCTTCGGCCAGTTCGTAGGCGGCGGTGATCTGATTGTAGGTGCGGTTATTTTCATTATCCTTATTCTGGTACAGTTCTTAGTTATCAACAAAGGTACCGAACGTGTGGCAGAAGTAACGGCAAGATTTACCCTGGACGCCATGCCCGGTAAACAGATGGCGATTGACGCGGACTTAAATACCGGCGCCATCGATGACAAGGAAGCCAAAATCAGACGTGATAAAATCCAGCAGGAGTCCAGCTTCTTCGGCTCCATGGACGGTGCTGTGAAGTATGTAAAAGGAGATGCCGTAGCGGGCCTTATCCTCACCGTCATCAACCTGGTGGGCGGTATTATCATGGGTATGACGAGAAGCGGCATGGACATCAACACGGCGCTGAGTACCTATGGTGTGCTTACCATCGGTGACGGTCTGGTAAGCCAGATTCCCTCCCTTCTGATATCTCTTTCCACCGGTATTTTAGTTACCAAGGGCGGTAAGGAAGCGGAATTCGGCACCACCATTGTAAAGCAGCTCTTCGGTATTCCCAAAGCTATGTATATGGTAGGTGCGACCCTGATGTTCTTAGGCATTACCACGGGACTTAATACCATTTTGTTTTTGGGCCTGGGACTTTTGTTCATTGTAGCGGGCAGATTGGTGGCAGGCAATATAGAAACCGCCGGCATTGAAAATATGGTGGATGCGGAGGAAACGGCAGCGGAGGAAATAAGACAGCCTGAAAACGTCAACAGCCTCCTGCAGGTGGATCCTATTGAGCTGGAATTCGGTTACGGCATTATCCCCCTGGCGGATGCGGCGCAGGGCGGCGATCTGCTGGACCGTGTGGTTATGATAAGAAGACAGATTGCACTGGAGCTTGGTACTGTGGTGCCCATTATCCGTCTGCGTGACAACATCCAGTTAAATCCCAACCAGTACATTATTAAAATCAAAGGTATTCAGGTCAGCGAGGGTGAAATCCTGTTTGACCACTATATGGCGATGAATCCCGGCTATGTGGAAGAGGAGATTACCGGTATTCCCACTTTTGAGCCTTCTTTCCATCTGCCGGCTATCTGGATTACAGAAGGACAGAGGGAAAGAGCGGAGAGCCTGGGCTATACGGTTGTAGACCCGCCTTCCATTATTGCAACCCATCTGACGGAGGTCATCAGGCAGCATATCGCAGAGCTGCTTACCAGACAGGATGTGCAGGGTCTTATCAACAACTTAAAGGAAAACAATCCGGCGCTTGTGGAAGAACTGGTTCCCAAGCCGCTTGGGCTCGGTGAAGTACAGAAGGTATTACAGAACCTTTTACAGGAAGGTATTTCCATCCGCGACCTGCTTACCATTTTTGAAACACTGGCGGACTATGCTCCCACCACGAGGGATACGGATATTCTGACGGAATACGTCAGACAGAGCCTAAAGAGGGCCATTTCCGTGAAATATTTCCCGGCTCACGAAACCACGCAGGTTATTACGCTGGACCCCAAGATTGAACAGGAAATCATGGGAAGTGTCAAACAGACGGAGCAGGGGGCTTATCTCAATTTAGACCCTGAGAGAACAAGAAAGATTATGGACTCTCTGGGAAAGGAAGTGCAGAAGCTGGAAAATCTGGGCAAAAACCCTATTATTATTACTTCACCCATCGTCAGAATGTACTTTAAGAGACTGACGGAGGACTATTACAAAGACTTGATTGTGGTTTCCTACAATGAAATTGAATCCAATGTGGAACTGCAGTCCGTTGGGATGGTGACAGCATAATGATTATTAAGAAGTATCAGGGAAAAACAGAAGAAGAGGCACTGGCGGCAGCCAAAAAGGAACTGGGCGACGGTGTCGTGGTCATGAATGTAAAGAATGTGAAAAGGAAAGGTCTTTTTGCCATCTTTAAGCCGCAGCTTGTGGAGGTTACGGTAGCCATTGAGGAAAAGGACCGGTATTCCCAGACGGCGGGAAGACTGCAGACACCTGTCTTTACACCGGCACAGCCCGCCGCAGCCTCAGACTCCGGTCAGGCAGCGGGCATTTACCGGAAAAGCGCCGCAGGCATCAGCAATATAGAGGAAAAATTAGACAGCCTGCAGTCCCTTCTGGAAAAGCAGCTTAAAAATCCGGAGCCGGAAAAAGAAGCGGACGGTGAGGAAAACGGAAAAGAAAAATCCGCTGCAGAGCCGGAAACGGAAAAGGATGCGGAAATGGTACGTTTCATGAAGCTTCTTTACAAGGTCATGTCGGACAACGAAGTGGATGAAAAATACATCAGTCAGATTATGGATGAGATTGAAAAGGTACATAAGCCGGGGATGCCGTTTGACTATGCCCTTTCCAATGCTTACCAGAAGCTGATATTAAAATTCGGCAAGCCTTCCGAAATAGAACCGGCTAAATCCGGCTGCAAGGCAGTTTTCTTTATCGGGCCGACCGGAGTTGGCAAGACGACGACTATTGCCAAGATAGCATCCCGGTTCAGTGTGGAGGAGAAAAAGAAGGTGGCGCTGCTTACGGCGGATACCTACCGTATTGCGGCGGCGGAGCAGCTCCGTACCTATGCGAATATTTTAGAGGTGCCGTTCCGGATTATTTATACGGAAGAGGATATGCAGGGAGCCATCAGGGAATTTTCCGACTTCGATTATGTCTTTGTGGATACGGCCGGACATTCCCATCAGAATGAGGAACAGAAGGACGCCATGAAGCGTCTCGTTCATTCCGCAGACAATCTCTGCGAAAAAGATGTGTACTTAGTACTGTCGGCAACCACCAAAAAGAGGGATTTGGAGAGCATTGCGGACAGTTATAAGGATATGGCGGACTACAAGCTTATTTTCACCAAATTAGATGAAACCACGGCTATCGGTAATCTCCTGAACCTGAAGCTTTATACGGGTGCGGATTTATCGTACGTGACCTGTGGACAGAATGTACCGGACGATATCGAGAAATTCAATCCGCAGAAAATGGTGAAGCAACTGTTGGGGGGCAAATAGAAAGGGAACGTAACCATTATGGATCAGGCGGAACAGTTAAGGAATATCATAAAAGCCGAAAACAAACCGAGACCGACAGCCAGAGTTCTGACCGTTACCAGTGGAAAGGGCGGCGTGGGCAAATCCAATACCGCCATCAATCTCGCTATCCAGTTCCGTAAAATGGGAAAACGGGTTATCATTCTGGATGCAGACTTCGGACTGGCCAATATTGAAATTATGTTTGGTGCGGTGCCCAAGTGGAATCTGTTTGATTTGGTTTATCAGGGAAAGAACATAAAGGACATTATTACATGGGGACCCATGGAAATCGGATTTATTTCCGGTGGTTCGGGTATTACCGGCATGTCCAATTTAAGCAGGGAGTCGCTTACCTACATTATCCGTAATTTAGCGGAGCTGGATACCCTTACGGACATCATCATTATTGATACCGGAGCCGGTATTTCTGACTCGGTGCTGGAATTTTTGGTGGCATGCGGTGAAGTGCTGCTTGTGACCACACCGGAGCCCACCTCCATCACGGACTCGTATTCCCTGCTGAAGGCACTGCGCTCCCATCCCCGTTTTTCCACGGAAAATACCAGGATAAAAATGGTGGCGAACAAAGTGGCAAACGAGAGAGAGGGGCAGCTTCTGTATGACAAGCTGCATGCGGTTGTGGAAAAGTACTTAAAACTTCCTTTTTTTTACCTTGGGGCGGTGGAAAAGGACAAAAATTTAGAGAAAGCGGTTATGCAGCAGGTACCGGTTTCCATGCAAAATCCGGAGGCACGGAGCAGCAGGCAGTATGAGGCAATTGCCGGCAAGCTGATGAACGTACCGGAAACGGCAGGAAAGCAAAGGGGAATGGTGGATTTCTTTTCACACATTATAAATAGTATGAGGATGGGGTAAACGGATATGTTGACAAAACTGATTGAACCGGGCTGCAAGGTGGAAATGCAGCTTATAAGCAGAAAACTGACGGCGGCGGAAGAAAAGAAAGTATATATAAGCAAGGTTTTTGACGTGCTGTCCGAAGACAGAATGGAAATCCTGATGCCCATGGAAAAGACCAGACTGATTCTACTTCCCGTGGACGGGGAAATCGACATCACCTTCTATGCGGGGGAGTATCTGTATCAGTGTTTTACCAGAGTGGTGGACCGTTATAAAAGGGACAATATGTATATTCTCCTCATGGAGGCAACCAGCAACCTGCGCAAGGTGCAGAGGCGGGAATATTACCGCTTCAGCTGCGCACTCGAGATGTGCTCCCGGCTTTTGGTGGAGGAAGAGATAAAGGCAGTGGAGGAGCACCGGAATTATTATCTGACGCCGGGACTTCCCCTGAAGAGAAGTCTGATTGTGGATATCAGCGGCGGCGGGCTCCGTTTTATGAGCGATCACAGATACGAAACAGGCAGCCTGATATACTGCAGTTATTATCTGATTGTGGGCGGCAGAACCAAGCAGTGTGAAACGATTGGAAAAATTCTGAGCGCCAGGGAGCTGGAAAATAAAAAGGGGACTTTTGAACACAGAGTACGTTATGTAGACATGGGTGAGGGGGAAAGAGAGGAAATTATCCGGTATATTTTTGAAGAAGAGCGGAAAAACCGGAAAAAAGAATCCGAAGGCCACTGAATTTACGTGACAAAAGACTCTGAAACGATTACTTTGCACTCATGAGAAGGCATGAGTATGGTATAATAAACGTAAGTGAGGTGAACGATACGGAAAAGATACCTATGAACGGAGTAGTAGCAATCGCAAGCTCGACAGGCGGTCCCAAGGCTTTGCAATCGGTAATCCCAAGGCTGCCGGCAGATTTTCCGGTTCCGGTGCTGATAGTCCAGCATATGCAGGCAGGCTTTACGAAGTTTCTCGCGGAGAGGCTCAATACATTAAGCGCTCTTACTGTGAAAGAAGCGGAAGAGGGAGAAGCACTGAAAAAAGGGTATGTGTACCTTGCAAAAACCGGTATGCACATGCAGGTGAAAAAGAAATCCGGAGCCCAGTATGTGATTCATTATACGGATGAACCGGTAAGGGAAGGTGTGAAGCCCTGCGCCAATTATCTGTATGAGTCCCTGGCAGAGACCGGTTTTGAAACTGTTGTCTGCGTTGTTATGACAGGCATGGGCGCCGACGGCAGGGACGGTATCCGGTACCTTAAACAAAAGAAGAAAGTCACGGTGATTGCACAGGAAAAGAGTACCTGTGCGGTTTACGGCATGCCAAAAAGCGTTGTGGAAGCAAATCTTGCAGATAAAACCATTCCTCTCGAAGAAATCGCAGGGGAAATTATGATTAGTATGGGGGTAATGTAAAATGGATGTAAGCCAGTATCTTGAAATCTTCCTTGATGAAACCACGGAGCATTTGCAAAATCTGAATACCCAGATTTTAACCTTGGAGCAGGAACCGGAAAACATGGATACCATCAATGAAATTTTCCGTGCGGCACATTCCTTAAAAGGAATGGCGGGCACCATGGGTTATAAGCGCATGCAGACGTTGACCCATGATATGGAAAACGTGTTCTCCGAAGTAAGAAACGGCAATATCAAAGTAAATGCAAACATGATCGACCTTCTGTTCCAGTGCCTGGATGCACTGGAGGAGTACACCAACAATATCCGGGAGACCGGGGACGAGGGTACGAACGAAAACGAGCCTTTAATCAAGCTTTTGAACGAGGAGCTTGGCAAGAAGGATGAAAAGCCCGCCGTGGAGCCGAAAAAAGAGGAAAAAGCGCCCGAAGGCGGGGATAAGAGAAAGTGGCTGAACATCAAGCTGGACAGCACGGACGTCATGGTCATTACGGAAGCCCGGAAGCAGGGGGATTTTGTATATGGCGCAACCGTTTATGTGCAGGAGAGTTGTTTACTTAAAGCAGCAAGGGCCTTCTTAGTATTCAAGGCTGTGGAAGAAGTGGGCGAAATCATTGTTTCCAGCCCTTCCGCACAGGATATCGAGGACGAAAAATTTGAACTGGATTTTTCCCTGATTGTGATTTCGGACAAGCCGGTGGATAAGCTGATTGCAGCCATCAGCAATGTTTCCGAAATCGCAGAGGTTTTAGCTGAGCCCATTGATTTATCTAAGATGCCGTGCAGCGAAGAAGGAAAGAGCGCCGCACCCGGGCAGAAAAAAGAAGAGCAGAAGGCAGTACCGGCAAAGGCAGCCGCGGCAGCCGCAGCTCCGACAGCGGACAAAAAGACCGGTGTGGCAAAGCAGGCAGGCGGCAAACCTATTGTAAACCGTACCGTCCGTGTGGATATTGAAAAGTTAGACGTGTTAATGAACCTTGTCAGCGAGCTTATTATCGCCAAAAACTCTCTGGTAGCGGCATCCAATGCCCAAAAGAGCGCCAGTGACAAGGCTCAGAACAAAGTAAACGAGCAGATTGAATATCTGGAGAGCGTGACCACCAGCCTTCACGAGTCCGTTATGAAGGTACGAATGGTTCCCATTGAAAGCGTTGTCAGCAAGTTCCCGAGAATGATTCGTGACCTGACAAAGAAGCTGGACAAAAAGATGGAGCTTTATATGTCCGGTGAAGAAACCGAAATGGACCGTACCGTAGTGGATGAAATCGGCGACCCGCTGATGCATCTTCTGCGTAACTCCGCCGACCACGGCATTGAAAGCGCCGAAGTCCGTGCGGAAAGAGGCAAGCCCGAAGTCGGTTCCATCTGGCTGGATGCTTACCAGGACGGCAACAACGTTGTCATTGAAGTAAGGGACGACGGTAACGGTATCGATACGGAAGTCGTTAAGAATAAGGCTATCAGTCGTGGCATCATCACACCGGAGCAGGCAGCAGGCATGTCCGAAAAGGAAATTATTGATTTACTGTTCCTCCCCAGCTTCTCCACCTCCGAAAAGGTTACGGATGTATCGGGACGAGGCGTAGGTCTGGACGTTGTAAAGAGTAAAATTGAAGCCTTAAGCGGTGAAGTGGAAGTAAAGAGCGTGCTCGGAGTCGGCAGTACCTGGATTATCCGTCTGCCTCTGACACTGGCTATTATCCAGGCGCTGATGGTGGTAATCGGCGGCGAAAAGTATGCAATTTCCTTAGGCTCAATTCAGACCATCGAGGATATTCCCACAGATGAAATCCGCTTAATCCAGAACAAGGAGGTCATTCATCTGCGCGGTAATGTCATTCCGCTTATCCGTATGGACAAGGAGTTGGATACCGTAAGCACCAAGGGACCGGATGAAAACATGACCATCCTGATTGTGAAGAAGGGCGATAAGCTGGCAGGTCTTGTGGTGGATGAACTGCTTGGACAGCAGGAAATCGTTATCAAGTCCATGGGCAAGTACATTGACAACAAGTGCAGGCTTATCAGCGGCGCTACCATCCTGGGCGATGGCGAAGTAGCCCTGATTTTAGATACAAACGTATTGTTATAAGCAGGAGGAGAGTAAAATGGAAGAGATTAAAGTAGCAGGCGAAACCGCCCAGTTTATCGTGATACGTCTTGGACAGGAACAGTACGGTATTGACATCAGTTACATAGAAAATATTGTGAGAATGCAGCACATCACCAGAGTGCCCAAGCTGGCGCCCTATCTGAAAGGGGTCATCAACCTGCGCGGCGAGGTCATTCCCATTATGTGCCTTTCCATGAAAATGGGACTGCCCGTAGAAGAGGAAACCAAGGAAAGCCGTATCATTATCATCAAGATGGAGCAGTGCGGCACCCTCGGCCTTATCGTGGATGAGGTAAAGGAAGTGGTTACCCTCGATATGACGGAGCAGGTGGAGAAGTTAGCATTCAAAAAAGAGGACAAGAGCAATTTTGTACAGGGCGTAGGAAAGTGTGCCGGCGGTCTTATTTCCCTGCTTGACTTAAATGCGGTAACCGCAGAAAAGTAGGAAGCAAACGATAAAGGAGAACAGTGCATGGCAGATCATGACATGAGCCTGGAAAAAGTGACGGAAAACTATTTTGACGTATTGAGAGAAATTGGCAATATCGGGGCAGGTAATGCCATGACCGCACTTTCCCAGATGCTGCAGTGTAAAGTAGATATGCAGGTTCCGCAGGTCAAACTGCTGGAATTTAAAGATGTCGGCGCTCTTATGGGCGGCGAGGAACAGATTATGGTGGGCATTTATCTTGCCGTAGAGGGAGATATTACCGGCAGCATTATGTTCCTTGTCAAACAGGACAGCGCCAAGCATCTGGTAAACAAGATTATGATGGGGATGGGAGGCAGCGAGGGTCCCGGCTTGAATGAAATGGAGCTTTCCGCTATGAAAGAGGTAAGCAACATTATTACGGGAGCGTACTTAAACTCTTTGTCCGCACTTACCAATTTGAAAATTTATCCTTCACCGCCGGAGCTTGCGGTAGACATGGCAGGAGCTATTTTAAGCGTGCCGGCTATTGAATTCGGAGCCATAGGGGACAAAATCCTTTTGATTCAGTCACAGTTTTATGACGACACAATGATTGATGGCTATTTTATTCTGATTCCGGATTTGGAATCCTATGCTAAGATACTGCGTTCACTTGGAATGATGTAGATGGGAGTAAACATGGGTGAATTGATAAAAGTGGGTATGGCCGATTTTAAGATATGTTCCGGCACGGACGGTCTGACCACCCTGGGGCTGGGGTCCTGCGTTGGCATTGCCATCCGGGATACCCTGACACATATAGGGGGACTGGCGCATGTCATGCTGCCGGACAGCACCGCTATCCGCGGAGGCAGCGACAATATTCCGAAGTTTGCGGATACTGCAATCAGGGAAATGGTGCGCCAGATGGAAGAAATGGGAGCAAGAAGAAGCAGGATGACTGCCAAGCTTGCCGGAGGCGCTATGATGTTTGCATTTCAGAATAAGTCGGATATGGTCCGCGTAGGAGAGCGAAATGTAGAAGCATCCAAAGAGATTCTGCGGAGTATGCAGATACCGGTCATCGCGGAGGATACCGGCGAAACTTACGGACGAACCGTTATTTTTTACCCGGAAACGGGCGACTACGTGATCAGAGCGGTGGGAAAGCCGGAAAAAACCATTTAAGGTCTGGCTTTCGGAAAGGCATGGTAGTTTATGAAAAGAAGGAATATACCGCTGATTTTAATGCTGGTGGCGGGTGCTGTTACCGGCATTATTACTTGTGTGAAGGGCTATTCCATTGTGGAAAAGCTGACAGCGTTATTGATTTCATTAGTTGTGTTTTATCTGATAGGGGTGTGCTTCAAAACCCTTCTGGATGTTTTTGACAGACAGAATGCCGAAAGGCAGAAGGCGGAGGAAGAAGCGGAACAGGAGCAGGCGCAGAAGGAAAAAGAACAGGCAGCCGGTAAGACGGAAGGAAAGTAAGGAAGCCGGCACAGGCAGCATGCAGGAAGGAAGACAGTAAGCAGCCGGCACAAGGCTGACCGTCAAAAGTAAGAAGGGAAAGGCAGAGTTCAAACCATGGATGAAGCAGGCAGAAAAAAGCTTTGGACAGAGTATGATAAAAGCAGAACCCCGGAGTTAAGAGAAAAAATCATATTGGAATATGCACCGCTTGTCAAACTGGTGGCGGGCAGACTCAGCATGTATCTGGGGTATAATGTAGAGTACGACGATCTGGTCAGCTATGGGATTTTCGGTCTGATTGATGCCATTGACAAGTACGACTACGCAAAGGAAGTCAAATTTGAAACTTATGCCAGTCTGCGTATCCGTGGAGCCATTCTGGACCAGATAAGAAAAATGGACTGGATTCCCCGAACTATAAGGCAGAAACAGAAACGCATCGATGCGGTCTGCAAGGACATTGAAACAAGACTGGGCAGGAGCGCCACGGATGAAGAAATTGCATCGGAACTGGGTATTTCGGATGATGAATATCTGGAATGGCAGAGCCAGATGAAAATAACCAACGTGGTTTCCCTGAACGAATATATGGAACAGGGCGCGGAGGTACCGGCGGAGGGCAATCAGTTTACCACCTCACGGTTTGACAGCCCGGAGGAAAACATTGAAAAGGAAGAGCTGAAAAAGGTGTTGGAAGAGTCCCTGGAGCAGCTTACCGAAAAAGAAAAAAAGGTCATTCTTCTTTATTATTATGAAGACCTGACACTGAAAGAAATCAGCAACGTACTGGAGGTTTCCGAATCCCGTATTTCCCAGCTCCATACCAGAGCGTTACAGAAGATGAAAACGAAAATGGGAGATTACATGGGAATTTTTGCAGGATGATGGAGGATATGGCTTATGCAGAATGCGTATTTTAAAATTACATCTGACGGCAGCAAATTCGGATTGTTACTGGAACCGCCAAAAAACGGCGGAGAACCCTTAAATATAGCCGAAGTCATGGATTACTTAAAGGAACAGGGAATGGTATTCTCTTTTGAAATGATTAGTGATGCCATAGAGTCCGGCGAGCGTAAGATTTTACCCCTCGGAACCGGTAACTGTCCCCGCATCAACATGGAATATGATGTCAGGGTTACCGAAGACGCCATGCAGGCATATGTAAGGCTTTTCAGTCCGTCCGACACCGGTGCGGCTTTGACTGCCGGCGAAATTATCCGCGGACTGGCGCAGAAACAGATAAAGGTGGGCATCCTGGAGGAAGCCATAAAAGAAGCCATAGAAAAAGAAATGTACTGTACCGACATTCTGGCAGCGCAGGGCAGCCCCATAAGGGAAGGAAAGGATGCATATATTACCTATCTGTTCAATACGGACCCCAAGGTACGTCCTACGTTAAATGAAGACGGCAGTGTGGATTTCTTCCATTTGAATACCTTAAATCCCTGTAAAAAAGGAGACGTTCTGGCAAGGCTTACGAAAGAGGACCCGGGCGAGGTGGGCATGACCGTTTACGGAGCCAGTGTAAAGCCGAAGCCCGTCAGGAGAGCCTCTCTCCGAAGCGGAAAAAACCTGACGGTTTCCGAAGACGGTACGGAGCTTATTTCCGAAGTGGACGGTCACGTTTCGTTCCTGGACGGCCGGGTTTTTGTATCCGATGTATTAGAATTAAAGAATGTGGATACTTCCACAGGCAATATAGATTTTGAAGGCAGTGTTACGATTGAAGGCAATGTGCAGTCCAACTTTTCCGTGAATGCGGGTGGAAACATTCTCGTACGTGGGCTGGTGGAAGGGGCCACCTTAAAATCCGGTGGGGATATCATTCTTATCCGCGGCATGGCGGGAGCCGGAAAGGGCAGCCTGACGGCGGGCGGCAATATTGTTGCCAAGTTTCTGGAAAACACCACGGCTTCGGCCGGCGGTTATGTGCGCTCGGAGTCCATTCTGCACAGTACCGTAACGGCAAAAGAAGAAATTACCGTAGACGGAAGGAAAGGCTTTATTTCCGGCGGTAAAATCGCAGCCACAAATCTGGTGGAGGCAAAGACCTTAGGCTCCCATCTGGGAACGAACACCGTCATTGAAGTAGGGGTAATTCCCGACAGAAAGGACAGACTGAACAAGGTCAGGAAAAGCATCGGCGAGCTGACAAAGAAAATTCATGACATAGACCCGGTGATTGTAATGTATTCGCAGAAGTATAAGCAGGGTGTTTCCATCAGCATGGACCAGATGAAGTATCTGAAGAACTTAATTCAGGCAAGGGAACAGTGCACAAAAGAGCTGAAGGAATTTACCGCTGAAGCGGAAGAAATCGAAAGCATGATATCCAGACAGGCAGATGCCCAGGTAATTGTCCACGGAGAGGTATATCCCGGTGTACGTATTGTAATCGGAGATGTTTCCATGTCGGTACCCGGCAATATGCAGTACTGCCGCTTTATCAGGCTGCGCGGAGATGTGAAAATGGTGGGAATTTAAAGGGAGGTAGTTGTATGGCAATCGGTGGAATTGAAATGACATCCATAGTCAGGTCGCAGGATTATACGGCCATTAAATTTAACGAAGACAGCAAAGGTGTCATGCAGCAGAGCAACCTGATAACCAGTATGCATCAGCAGGAGGAGCAGAGGGCAAAACAGGTCAACCAGGGAAAGGATGCGGACTGGCAGCAGAAAAAATTCGATGCCAGGGAAAAGGGTAACGGTCACTATGCCGGCAATTCCGGACAAAGAAAGAAGAAACAGGAAGAGGAAAAAGCGAAAAATGCTTTGTATCACAGCTCCGGCTTTGATATCAAGATTTGAAAGCGTAAGGTGGAGAGCATATGACAACATTGGAAATCGTTTTGCTGATTTTGGGAATTGCCATTTTTGTACTCAGTTTTTTTGTGTTTGGTGGAAACAGCAGACAGGATCTGACGGAAATCAGGGAAGAAGTGAAGGAAGAGGTCAGGCAGGCGGTAAACGTGCAGATGGCGGAGGCAGGCAGACGGTGGGAAGACACCCTGCGCGAAAAAGCGGAGGATGCCGTGAACAATACGGAACGGGAACTATCCAAGGTTTCCAACGAAAAGATTATGGCGGTCAGCGAATACTCCGACACAGTGCTTGCGGAAATCGATAAAAACCACAAAGAAGCCATGTTTCTATATGACATGCTCAATGACAAGCATAAGGACATAGGCAGAACCATTGACCTGGCAACGGATTTTAAGGGCTTGGACGATATTGCGGAAGAGACCTTTGAAACGAATACTCCGGTGGCTGAGGTGTCTGCTTATGAGGAAGCATCTGCTGAGACACAGACCGCAGATTCGAATTCTGTTAAAGAAACGAAGTCCGGAACCCTGCAGATGAATCAGACGGATATCAGCTTTATGCAGGACGGCGGCAACAATAACGAACGGATACTGGAGCTGCACAAGCAGGGAAAATCCAATGTTTCCATAGCTAAGGAGCTGGGGCTCGGCGTGGGCGAAGTCAAGCTGGTAATTGACCTGTTTGAAGGCATGAAATAAGGACAGAAGGAACAGAAGCATGAAATTGAAGTACTATTTACGGGGACTGGGTATCGGCATTCTGGTAACCACCGTGATTTTAAGCTTAGCCGGTGTCGGCAGGAAAAACATGACGGATGAAGAGGTCGTGAAGAGGGCAAAGGAACTGGGAATGGTGGAAAGCACTCTGCTTTCCGACCTGCCGGACCAGACAAAAACGGATGAGGTCAGACCCACGGAGCCGGAAATCAGCTTGCAGCCGGAAACATCGGAGCCGGAGGCCGGCCCGGAGCCGGAAGAGTCGGCTTCCACACCGGAAACACCGGAGGCTCCGGAAGAAACACCTGTGGCTCCGGAAGAAACACCTGTGGCTCCGGAAGAAACACCAGAGGCTCCGGAAGAAACACCTGTGGCTCCGGAAGATACACCGGTCAGCCCGGAGGACGGAAATCCAGATACTCCTACAGGGGAAACAGTTACCCTGGTAATCGGAAGAGGAGAGAGCTCCACCACCGTGAGCAAAAACTTAAAGAAGGCGGGAATCGTGGAGGATGCCGCCGCCTTTGACAGATTTTTATGCAATAACGGCTATGATAAAAAAATCATAACGGGCACCTATGAAATCCCGTACGGAGCATCCGAAGAGGAAATCGCAAAAATCATTACAAGAAAGTAGAAACCCCTTGCAATAGGGGTTTTCTTATGTTATAATTCGAATGTTGTGACAAAAAACACGTAAATTTATTCGCAGCCGGTGTCAGTTTTCTTCAAAAAGGAACAGATTAGCTGTGGAGGCGTCCGTATTTTAACGCAGATGCGGAGGAAAAATTTACGGAAGACTATTAACCAAACGGAGGTAAAAACATGAGCGTTATTTCTATGAAACAGTTACTTGAAGCAGGTGTTCATTTCGGACATCAGACCAGAAGATGGAACCCTAAGATGGCTCCTTACATCTTCACCGAGAGAAATGGTATCCACATCATCGACTTACAGAAGTCTGTAGGCAAGGTGGATGAAGCTTACAAAGCCATTTCCGAAATCGCTGCACAGGGCGGCACCATTCTTTTCGTAGGTACCAAGAAGCAGGCTCAGGATGCTGTTAAGACAGAAGCTGAGAGATGCGGTATGTACTATGTAAACGAAAGATGGCTTGGCGGTATGCTTACCAACTTCAAGACCATCCAGTCCCGTATTGCAAGACTTCATGCAATCGAAACCATGTCCGTAGACGGTACTTTCGATGTTCTTCCCAAGAAGGAAGTTATTGCACTGAAGAAGGAATGGGAAAAGTTAGAGAAGAACTTAGGCGGTATCAAGAATATGACCAGAATTCCTGATGCTATTTTCGTAGTAGATCCCAAGAAGGAAAGAATTTGCGTACAGGAAGCTCATTCCTTAGGAATTACTCTGTTAGGTATCGGCGATACCAACTGCGATCCCGAAGAATTGGATTACATCATTCCCGGTAATGATGACGCTATCAGAGCCGTAAAGCTTATCGTTTCCAAGATGGCAGATGCAGTTATCGAAGCAAAGCAGGGCGAAGCTGTTTATACAGACGCTGACGTAGAAGCTGCTTCCGAAAATGCAGATGTAGAAGAAATCGCAGCTAACGAAGAATAAGAATAACGAAAGGACAGGGTAAACTTATTATGGCAAATATTACCGCAGCTATGGTAAAAGAACTGCGTGAAATGACCGGCGCAGGTATGATGGATTGTAAAAAGGCTTTAACAGAAACAGACGGAAATATGGATGCCGCTGTTGAAGTATTAAGAAAAAGCGGTGCTGCTAAGATGGAAAAGAAGCAGAGCAGAATCGCAGCAGAAGGTATTGCCCGCGTTGCTGTAAAGGACAATGTAGCAGTTGTAGCGGAAGTTAACTCCGAAACTGACTTCGTTGCCAAGAACGAAACCTTTCAGGAATTCGTTCAGACCGTAGCCGATACCGCACTTGCATCCGACTTAAACGGCGGAGCAAACGGCGAAGACATCGATGCACTTCTTAACATCAACGGACTGAATGAATTACTCGTTGAAAAGACCGCAACAATCGGAGAGAAGTTATCCATCCGCAGATTTGCAAAGGTTACCGGCGATATCGTTACTTCCTATATCCACGGTGGCGGAAGAATCGGCGTTATCATTGCAGCAAAGGGTACCAACAATGATGCGGCAAAAGAAGCGCTGACCAACATCGCTATGCAGGTTGCAGCAATGAATCCTCAGTACATCAGCAGAAATGATATTTCTGAAGAAGAACTTGCTAAGATTAAAGATATCACAACCGACAGCGCATTAAATGATGCAACAACTCTTCCCAAGCCTATCTTAAACAAGTTATTAGACAAGGCAATTAACGAGAAGTTATGGAGCGAGGATGACATCCAGCAGTTTGAAGAGCATAAGAACAACATGAATTATGTATGGAACTTCCTTTCCGATGCTGCAAAGGCTAAGCTCGGTGAGCTGGCTATGGCAGACAAGGAGTCCATCGTTGCAGAGAAGATGTTTGCAGGCGTTGTAGACGGCCGTGTATCCAAGCAGTTAAAGGAAATCTGCCTTCTTGACCAGACCTACGTTAAGGCTGAAGACGGTAAGCAGTCCGTAGCTAAGTATCTTGAGTCCGTATCCAAGGATATCGTAATCACCGAGATGGTTCGTTTTGAAGTTGGTGAAGGTCTTGAGAAGAAGAACGAAGACTTCGCAGCAGAAGTTGCAGCTCAGGCCGGTATGTAATCCGTAATTTTACAAAGAAACAAAAGCAGGGCATTCCGCTTAGGCGGAGTGCCCTTTTTTGGTGAGAGAGCAGAGAACAGATTTTTGAGCAAATTAAAAAGCCAATGCTATAGCACCGGCTTTTTAATGTAAGGAGATGAGCTTTGAAAGCACATCCGTCTTATTCACCTTTTTCAAGATTTGCAAGAACTTTCTTTAACTCTTTAATCTCATTCTTACGCTTTTCGCTGTCTTCGCTCAATTTTACGATAGAAGTCAACAGTTCTTCTTTGGAAATGATATTGCTGAAGTTACGGTAGTCTTCTAAGAACTGATGTAAAATAATGTTCTTGGAAGAAGCTTCCGGCTCATACTGACGACTTAAAACATTACCGCTGTGAGTAATGCCGCTTACTTTTACAAGGTTTGCATTCAAAAGCTTACGAAGTACAGCCTGAACGGTACTCTGGCTTAAACCTCTGCCGGCATTTACAATATCAGAAGAAGTCATAGGTACACCGCTGTTCCATAAAATATTTAAGATATCCAGTTCACGTGTATTTAACATAGTAACATTCTCCTTTTGATTATAAATTTTTATGTATCTACACTAAATAATATCACCATTTAGTATACTTTGCATTGTTGAAAATGTCAACATGCCATTGTACAAAAAATACCTGTCTGCGCACAAAATTTATTCTTTTTTAATAATTTTTCTGATAAAAAATCAGATAGGCAAGATTTAAGAAGTATGTTATAATATTTCAAGACAGATAATCCCGTTTTTACGGATATCATTTGAGTATATCTATGAAGGAGGAACAGTATGCTGGTATCGATTATTCCTTTGTTTGATGAAGATATAGCAGTAAGAGCCTACTCTCTTTTTGTTCAGAAAAAGAATTATTTTTTAAATCCCAATCTTTTGGGAGGCGCGCAGTTTGACGGCGCCGGTCATGTGGACGGACTGGAAGTAATTGACAATATGGGCATGGAAACGCTTTCCAATGATGCGGAGGTTTTTGTGCAGGTGAGCAATATTTCCGTATTTTCCGATATTGAAAACCAGTGTGATGCCCCTCACGAAAGAGTGGTGCTCCTTTTAGACAATACGGTTTTACCGAACGATATGTATCTGGACAGGCTGAAAGCCCTCCGGAAATCCGGTTATAAGCTTGCCATCCGTAAGCTGGAGGTTTCCCAGTTTGAAGATTACAGGGAAGTTCTGCAGCTCATGGATTACATATTGTTAAATCAGAGAAAAATAGATATCAGTAAGGCAAAAATATATTTTCAGAGCCTGTTCCCCAATATTAAGCTATGTGCGGTTGGCGTGGACAGTATGGAAACCTTTGAAAAACTGAAAGCTGCGGGCGGCTATTCCCTGTACGAAGGCGAATTTTTCCGTATTCCGGGCAACCGGAGCGAGCACGAGGTTTCTCCGCTTAAGGTCAACTACATTCAATTATTGAACATGGTAAACAGCCCGGAATTTGAACTGACGGAAGCGGCGGACATTATCGGAAGGGATACTGCACTGGTTATTTCCTTATTAAAGATGGTAAACCGTATGACGCGAAACTCCACCATTACGTCCATCCGGCACGCGGCAGCCATGCTTGGTGAAAAAGAACTCCGCAAGTGGCTGATTACGGCAGTGGCGGGACAGCTTTATACGGATAAACCCAACGAACTGACCAGAATGTCCTTGCTCAGGGCGAAGTTTGCGGAAAATTTAGCCCCCGTATTTTCCATGGCAATCCAGTCATCGGAGCTTTTCCTGATGGGACTGTTTTCCGTATTGGATGTTATTCTGGATATGCCCATGAAGGACGCACTGGAAACGATAAAGGTTTCAAAGAATATCAGCGATGCGCTTGTTTACCACAAGGGTATCTTTGCATTCCCGCTTGAATTTATCCTGCAGTATGAAAATGCAAACTGGCAGGAGGTTTCCAGACTGATGATTGTGCATAATATTGAGATGCAGCCGGTTTACGATGCTTATCTGAATGCACTCCGTTGGTACAGGGATACAATTTTTGCAGATACTGACAGACAGACTGCAGAGGAAAAACCGGAGGAATAGAAATGTCAGTTATTGACCAGAGCAAAATCCGCAACTTTTGTATCGTTGCCCATATTGACCATGGTAAATCAACCTTAGCGGATAGAATTATTGAAAAAACAGGACTTCTGACCAGCAGGGAAATGCAAGCACAGGTTCTGGACAACATGGATCTGGAAAGGGAAAGAGGTATTACCATCAAAGCGCAGACCGTTCGTACGGTTTACAAAGCGCAGGACGGTGAGGAATACATTTTTAACCTGATTGATACCCCGGGACATGTGGACTTTAATTACGAAGTCAGCCGTTCTCTGGCTGCATGTGACGGCGCCATTCTGGTGGTGGATGCTGCGCAGGGCATAGAAGCGCAGACACTTGCCAATGTATATCTGGCGCTGGACCACAATCTGGATGTATTTCCTGTCATTAACAAAATCGACCTGCCGAGTGCACAGCCGGAAAAGGTCATTGAAGAAATTGAAGACGTTATCGGTATTGAGGCGCAGGATGCTCCTCTGATTTCCGCAAAAAACGGCATCGGCATTGAGGAAGTGCTGGAAGCCATTGTAAAAAAAATTCCGGCGCCGGTTGGTGACCCGGATGCTCCGCTGCAGGCGCTTATTTTCGACTCCTTATATGACTCTTACAAGGGTGTTATTGTGTTTGTACGAATTAAAGAAGGCCGGGTAAAGAAGGGTACTGTCATCCGTATGATGGCAACCGGTGCGGTGGAAGAAGTGGTGGAGGTCGGCTATTTTGGCGCCGGACAGTTTATTCCCTGCGAGGAGCTGACGGCAGGCATGGTTGGTTATATTACCGCCTCTATCAAAAATGTCAGGGACACGGCGGTCGGTGATACGGTTACCGACAACAACAATCCCTGCAAAGAGCCTTTGCCGGGTTACAAAAAAGTAAACTCTATGGTTTACTGCGGCATGTATCCGGCGGACGGGGCCAAGTACCCCGATCTTAGGGATGCTCTGGAAAAACTGCAGTTAAACGATGCTTCCTTAAATTACGAGCCGGAGACATCTGTGGCTCTGGGATTTGGTTTCCGCTGTGGTTTCTTAGGACTTCTGCATCTGGAAATCATTCAGGAAAGACTGGAGCGCGAGTACAATCTGGATCTGGTTACCACGGCGCCCGGTGTTATTTACAAGGTGCACAAGACAAACGGGGAAGTGATAGAACTGACAAATCCGTCCAATCTGCCGGATCCTTCCGAAATCGAGTACATGGAGGAGCCCATTGTCAGTGCCGAAATCATGGTTACCACCGAATTTATCGGTTCCATTATGGAGCTTTGCCAGGAAAGACGCGGCAGATATCTCGGCATGGAATATATAGAAGAAACCCGTGCACTCTTAAAGTACGAGCTTCCGCTGAATGAAATCATTTACGATTTCTTTGATGCCTTGAAATCCCGTTCCAGAGGCTATGCTTCCTTCGATTATGACTTAAAGGGCTACGAACAGAGCCGTCTGGTAAAGCTGGATATTCTGGTAAACAGAGAAGAAGTGGATGCGCTTTCCTTTATCGTGCATGCGGACAGCGCCTATGAACGCGGCAGAAAAATGTGCGAAAAGTTAAAGGACGAAATTCCCAGACACCTGTTTGAAATTCCCATACAGGCAGCGGTCGGCGGCAAAATCATTGCCAGGGAAACTATCAAGGCCATGCGTAAGGACGTGCTTGCCAAGTGCTACGGCGGTGACATCACCCGTAAGAAAAAGCTCTTAGAGGAGCAAAAAGAAGGCAAGAAGCGTATGCGCCAGATTGGTAATGTGGAAGTGCCCCAGAAGGCATTTATGAGTGTTCTGAAGCTGGATGACAGAAATTAAAAACGTGTCAGGAATTGGTATCGGTAATTCCCGACAGAAATTGAGCAAATCATGAAATCTATCAGTATCTATATTCATATCCCATTTTGTGTTAAAAAATGTCAATATTGTGATTTCCTTTCTGCACCGGCGGACAGCCGGGCGCAGGAAGTGTATTTGCGCGCCCTGAAACAGGAGATTAGAGAACAGGCTGCCCGTTACCGGGAGTATGAAGTGCAGACAGTTTTCATCGGCGGAGGTACGCCGACCGCCGTGCCGTGCGAAAAGCTCTGTGAGGTTTTGAAAACGGTATTTACCTGTTACCGGGTAAATCCGCAGGCGGAAATCAGTATGGAAGCCAACCCGGGGACCGTTACGAAGGAAGCTCTTTTGTCGTACCGGAAAGCCGGTATAAACAGGCTCAGTATCGGCCTGCAGTCCACCGACGACGGGGAACTGAAGCTGCTTGGCAGAATTCACACCTACAGGGATTTCCTGCAGACCTACCGGTGGGCACAGGAAGCCGGCTTTACCAACATCAATCTGGATATTATGTCGGCTCTTCCCGGACAGAGTGTGGAAAATTACAAAAAGACACTGGAAACGGTTCTTTCTTTAAGACCACAGCATATTTCCGCGTACAGCCTGATTGTGGAGGAGGGGACTCCCTTTTATGAAAAATACGGGCAGGAGAGTGAAAAACTGCAGGCAACCGGGGAAAAACAGCCCGACCTTCCGTCAGAAGAAGAGGAGAGGGAAATGTATGCCCTGACGGAAAAGTTACTTGCCGCTGCCGGATACCACCGCTATGAAATTTCCAATTATGCGCTTCCCGGCATGGAGTGCCGTCACAATCGGGTGTACTGGAAGCGGGGCAACTACGTGGGTTTCGGACTGGGCGCCGCCTCCATGGTGGAAAACGTACGCTTTGAAAACACCCGGGAAATGCAGGAATATCTGACAGAATATGCGGGTGTGCCGGATGCAGAGCCGGTGTTTGCGGAGGTGGCACAGGGGGACGAACAGGCTCTTTCGAACGAGCAGGAGTTTTCCTTGCGTGAGGATACTCACTCTGAAAACGCGCAGGAGCTTTCGATAAGAGAGAATGTTCATCCGCTTTCGCCCCAAGAACAGATGGAGGAAACCATGTTCTTGGGACTACGGCTAACAGAGGGCGTATCCAAGGCAGAGTTTCATCGGCAGTTCGGCGTCTCCATGAAGCAGATTTACGGGGAAGTCATACGGAAAAATACAGCCAAGGGTCTTCTCATCGATGAAGCCGGGTATGTCTGCCTTACCCGGGAGGGCATGGATTTATCCAACTATGTTATGGCGCAGTTTTTACTGGATGAGGTCTGACGGGCAAAACGGCAGGGCAGTAGGGGCGGCAGGGCAGGCTGACATCGGCAGGGCAGGCTGACATCGGCAGAGGACCGGTGGCGACCCTGGAGATTTTAGTTTCCGGAAGATGGAAAGGCACCTTGGAGATTTTAGTTTCCGGAAGGTGGAAAGGCACTTCAGTAGCAGAAGCTTCATAGAATATTATAAATCTGCTTTTGGAGGTTCTCTTGAAGACTTTTCAAAAACCTTTATCCGCAGAGGAGGAAGCTGCTTACATCCATGTTCTGAAAGACGGCAGTCCGCAGGAAGCTAAGGAAGCAAAGGATATTCTGGTTATCCGGAACATGCGGCTGGTTGCTCATATTGCAAAAAAATATCAGAATGCCGAAGAGGATATGGAGGATTTGATTTCCATTGGAACCATCGGGCTGATTAAAGCAGTGGATACATTTGATGCCGGCAAGGGCAGACTGGCTACTTATGCCTGCCGTTGTATAGAAAATGAACTTCTGATGATGTTTCGGAGCCGGAAAAAAACATCCCGGGAGGTTTCTTTGTTTGAGTCCATCGGAATGGACAAAGAGGGGAATGAAATCAATCTTTTAGATGTCATGGAAGGGCAGCAGACGGATGTGGTGGAACAGATGACACTTCTTGACAACATCCGGCAGATGTATTTTTTTATGGATAAAATTCTGACAAAACGGGAAAAAGAAATTCTGGTACTCCGCTACGGAATCCTGTCCGGCAGGGAAATGACCCAGAATGAGATAGGATGCAAAATGGGGATTTCCCGAAGCTACGTTTCCCGTATCGAAAAAAAAGCGCTTCTCAAACTGAAAAATGAATTTGTAAAAATTCATGCATATTCTTAATTCTATTCAAGTTCATAATTCAACGCAAGTTCATAATTCAACGCATGTTCATAATTCAACGCATGTTCATTACTTTACGCAGGTTTTTAACTCTGCTCTTGTTCTTAATTCTATGCCCGGCAGCCGGCTCTGCGGCTGCCGGGGAAAAGTCTCTGTGTTCTCATATTTTCAATTCTTAAATTTGCATTTTTCCAATATTTATTAAGTTATTTCCACATATTCAAATTTAAAGGAGGTTTTTATGTTTCAGGTATTTTATGCAGGCGGCATTCAGGGGATGAATGCCTACAAAGTGCGTGTGGAAGCGGATGTTTCCAATGGTCTGCCGGGATTTGAAATGGTAGGCAGTCTGGCATGCGAGGTCAGAGAAGCAAAAGAAAGGGTGCGGGTTGCCATGAAAAATGCCGGATTTCCGCTGCCGGTGGCACGCATAACAGTCAACCTGTCACCGGCACAGATTAAAAAAGAAGGCACCGGATACGATCTGGCGATCGCAACAGCCATACTGGCATGTATGGGAATGGTGAAAAAAGAAGGTCTGGAAAACACAGCTTTTTTGGGAGAACTGGCTCTGAGCGGCGAAGTACATAAAACGGACGGAGCGCTGCCCATTGCCCTGCAGCTGCAAAAAGACGGGATACAACGGTTGGTGGTTCCCTGCGCAAACGTGGAGGAATGCCGGATGGTACCCGGGCTTACGGTGGTACCTATGCGGGATATGCAGGATTTATCAGCATTCTTACGGACAACGGAAGAGAAAAGAAAAGAGTGGGAGGTAAGGGGAGCCGGAGTAAATGCCGGGCAGGACAGGACGGAATTCATGCAGGCAAATGCCGGGCAGGACAGGACGGAATTCATGCAGGCAAATGCCGGGCAGGACAGG
>ERZ857629.149-NODE-149-length-108807-cov-10.424636_pt1 | contig 108807 bp, 119 predicted proteins | sample MGYA00519700_ERZ857629 | MGnify/ENA primary metagenome ERZ857629 (study PRJEB31778, sample SAMEA3449351) | human gut metagenome | biome: human gut; feature: human-associated habitat; material: faeces | place: United Kingdom | collected 2010/2012 ... | reverse complement strand
CCCCCCGTCAACAATCAAACATTCATTTGTTTCAAATGCATCGAATTTTACAAATTATTTTACACAAAAAATAGCAAACATTTTTAATCATGTTCACTATTTCATTATTATTTATTTAATTCTTTATTTTGATAATCTTCTATAGCTGCTTTTATTGCTTCTTCAGCAAGTACTGAACAGTGCATCTTTACTGGAGGTAATCCATCAAGTGCTTCAGCAACAGCTTTATTTGTTAAAGTTAATGCTTCACTAATACTTTTGCCTTTAATAAGTTCTGTTGCCATTGAAGAAGTAGCAATAGCAGAAGCACAGCCAAATGTCTTAAACTTAACATCTGTTATAATTCCATCTTTTACTTTAATATACATCTTCATAACATCCCCACATACAGGGTTACCAACAGTACCTATTCCATCAGCATCTTCTATAACTCCAACATTTCTTGGATTTTCAAAATGATCCATAACTTTTTCTGAATACATTATTTTTTCTCCTCCTCTTCCCATAATGGTGACATATCTCTAAGTCTTTTAATTATTTCTACCATACTTTCAATTAAATAATCTACTTCTTCTTTAGTATTATGTTTTCCTATACTTACTCTAATTGAACCATGTGCAACTTCATGAGGTAGCCCAGTAGCAAGTAACACATATGATGGCTCTAGACTCTTAGAAGAACAAGCACTACCAGTACTAACACATATACCTTTAGCATCTAAAAGTAGTAATATACTCTCCCCTTCAACACATTTAAATGAGAAGTTAGCATTCCCTGGAAGTCTATCATTCCTATCTCCATTTAATATAACCTCTGGTATTCTTTTTTCTATTTCACTTATATAGTAATCTCTAAGTTCTTTGATTCTCTTAGTATTTTCATCAAAATCTCTATAAGCCTTTTCAATAGCATAACTAATTCCAATTATACCAGGAGTATTTTCTGTACCACTTCTTTTATCTTTCTCTTGGTGTCCTCCATCATTTATTCTACTAATTCTAACTCCAGTTCTAACAAACAAAACACCAATTCCTTTAGGTCCATAAAACTTATGTCCTGACATACTAAGCATATCTATATTCATTTCATTTACATCTATAAGTACACTTCCAACTGCCTGAACAGCATCTGTATGAAATACTATATTATGTTTATGAGCTATTTCTCCTATTTCTTTAATTGGTTCTATAGTACCTATTTCATTATTAGCAAACATAATACTAATTAAAATAGTATCTTCTCTAATAGCATCTTCTAATTCTTTAAGACTTATCTTACCATTTTTATCTACCCCAAGATAAGTAACTTCAAATCCTTCTTTTTCAAGCGCTTTCATACTATTAATAATCGCAGGATGCTCTATACATGATGTAATAATATGTTTACCTTTATGCTTATTAGCAAGAGCAAACCCTTTAACAGCTAAATTATCACTTTCAGTTCCACCAGAAGTAAAATATATTTCACTTCCCTTAGCATTTATACATCCAGCTATTCTATCTCTTGCCTCATTTACTTCTTTATTTAAATCTTGACTAACGCTATATATTGAAGATGGATTATAATACTTATCCATAAAATAAGGTTTCATTTTCTCAAATACTTCACTATCTAGCATAGTAGTCGCAGAATTATCAAAATATTTTATATTCATTTTATTATTTCCTTTCTTTCAAAAATTATTATAACACTTTTTAATGATGATGGTGTCCTAATTCTTTATGTTCTATATGACATTCTTTATCATCACATACTTCTCCATCATATTCTATTTCTACTGTAGCATGTGATATTCCATGTTCTTTAAGTTCTTCTTTTATAAGTGATTTTATATCTTTATTTTTATTTTTCTTATCTATCACTGCATGTAAAGATGCAAAACTATTAACTCCATCTATACTCCATATATGATAGTGATGTATATTCTTAACTCCATCTATAGAAAGTACATGTTCTTTTATCTCATCAAACTTTATACCTTTAGGAGCTTTAAGTAAGAATAAATCATTTATATTTTTCATATTACCTATAGATCCATAAAGTATAAATAATGCTACTAGTATAGACATTATACTATCTATTAAACTAATATTAGTAAACTTCATAAGTATTGAACCTATAAGCACAACTATCCATCCAAGTACATCTTCAAGCATATGTAAGTTTACTGATTTTTGATTAAGACTATCTCCTTCTCTTGTAAAATATGCTGCTAGGAAGTTTATAATAACTCCAAATATCGCAAACACTATCATACCATTATAATTTATAGTAACTGGATTTATTATTCTCTTAACACTTTCATAAATAACAAACACGCTTCCACATATAAGCATAACAGTAGTTATTAAAGCACCTAAGACTGAATATCTTATATATCCATAAGTATAATTATCATTCGCTTTCTTTTTACTTATTTTTTCTAATACAAAGCTTATTAATATACTTATCGCATCTATCATATCATGAACAGCGTCACTTACTATAGCTATACTTCCTGTAAATATACCACCTACAAACTCTATTATAGAAAATGTAATATTAAGTATAAATGCCACTAATATATTCTTTTCTGTTTTCACGCTTCTTCCTCCATCTTATGATATATATGTTCAAGTCCAACTTCAAATAATCTACTTACATGATCATCATCCAAACTATAATAAACTATTTTTCCATCTTTTCTTGGTTTAACTACACCACTTTCTTTAAGTGTACTAAGTTGATGTGAAACAGAAGACTTACTCATAGAAAGAACATTAGCTATATCACATACACACATTTCTTTATTATCAAGTGTATATAGTATTTTACATCTTGTATCATCTCCAAGTAATTTATAAAAAGCACCTAATTTATTCATAATATCATTATTAGGCATCTTACTAATAACTTCATTTACATCATTTCTATTTATAACATCACAGTCACAAATATACTCGTTTTTACTCATTCACTTCTCCTTTCATATATATTATAGTTGAATAATTATTCAACTGTCAACACAAAATAAAAAGAATTAATAAATAATTCTCTTTTCACTTATAACATAGTCCATTAATATATCTTTTTCATAACTAAACTTTATATCTGTGATAGTTTCATCATAACAAAGTCCTATTTTAACTCCCCTAGTATTTTCTAAATATCTATCATAATACCCTTTTCCATAACCACATCTATCTTTATATACACTAAAGCATACACCAGGTACTATAAATAAATCTATATCGTTTTTATATACCTCTTTATTGCTAATAGGTTCTTTTATATTAAATTTTCCTACTATATATTTAGTATTATCATCTATATAATACATCTTCATAATCCCATCACTATAACTTTTAGGGACACATACTTTCTTATTTAATCTAATACTTTCTTTAATTATATTTTCTGTATTAACTTCTTCACTATTACTTAAATATACACATATAACTTTACTATTTTTAAACACTTCTATTTCAAATAATCTTTTTTCTATATTTTTATCTTTATCTTCTTTAAAATTAATACTCTTACGTATCACTTTATATTTATTTCTAATCTCTTCTTTCATATTACAATTTTGATATCACAAGTAAAACAACTTCAATAATAGTAACTGCTACTCCAAGAGATATAAATAGTGATCCTTTATTTACAAATCCATAAGAATTACCTTTAGGTGTAAGTGTTAAAGTAGTTTCTTCTTTCTTTTCCATACTTCTTTCTTTATCAAGCTTTATTTGTCTTAATGCTTCTTCTTTTAAATATTTAAGTTCAGCAAGTTCTGGATTTTCTAAAGTAACCTTCTCTGGTTTTGGATATTTTTTTCTCTTTTCTTCTCTTATATTATTCATTCTAATATTTAAACTCTTAAAGAAATTATGAATATTATCTACTTTATTACTAGGATAATTTCCTATTTCACTTCCCATATCCTGTACATATCCAAGATTAGTTTTACTACTTCTAACAATAGTTCCACTTGTTCTCTCTTTTCCTATTATACCAAGATATCTTTTATCGCTTTCCATCACTTCTTTAATTCTACCTTTTAAAGCACTTAAAAGCCCATCAGACACACTATATAAAGTAGTAAACTCCGCTTCACTACTTATACTCACACTTTCATCTGATATAAAACCACCAACATCATTTAATATTTTTAAAGATTCATTATTTATCATATTATTTCACTAAAGACTCTATAAATTTATTAATCGCAAGTCTATGCCCTTCATCATCTACTTTAACAAGCTTATCGTTCCCACTCTCATCTTTAATTATCTTAGATGCAACAAGTAAACTAGTATTATCAGTATTCTTAATACTATATAATAAATATCTTACCCCAGATATACTAATAACAGTAATCTTAGTAGCTTCTTTTAAAACCCCTTTATCATTTACTTTAAAAGTATCATCCATATTCTTCCTACTTTCCTATTTAAATTATAATACAAAATTATTTTATTGTAAATATATTTTAAAATTGATAAAATAATTAAGTTAGGAGTTTTAAATGAATAAAGAAATAATAAATGAATTAGTACAAGAACTAAACATTAAGAGTGTCCAAATAGAGAGTGTTCTTAAATTATTAAGTGAAAATAACACTGTTCCATTTATAGCTAGATATAGAAAGGAAGCCACAGGCAACCTTAATGAGGAAGAAATTAGAAGAATTAATGAGCTTTATACTTATGAGTGTAATTTACTTAAGAGAAAAGAAGATGTTATTAGGTTAATTGATGAAAAGGGTCTTTTAACTGATGAGTTAAAGAATAATATAATGAGTGCTAAGAAATTAGTTGAGGTTGAGGATATTTATTTACCTTTCAAAGAGAAAAAGAAAACTAAGGCTACAGACGCTATTAAAAATGGTCTTGAACCTCTTGCTAAAATAATTATGTCACAGCCTACTACATTTAATGATGATATAATAAATAAATATTTAAATAATAATGTTAAAACTAAGGAAGATGCTATCACTGGTAGTAAATATATAATCGCAGAATGGATAAGCGATAATGCTTACTATAGAAAATATATAAGAAGTTATGTATGGAAAAACGGTAAACTTACATCTAAACTAAAACCTAAAAGTAATGATGAAAATAAAACATATGAAATATATTATGATTTTACCGAACCAGTAAAATATATTAAATCACATAGAGTACTTGCTATTAACAGAGGTGAAAATGAAAAAATACTTACTGTTAAAATAGATATTAATGATGAAGATATAATTAAATATTTAGAATCAAAAATAATTAAAAAAGACTCTATAGTAAATGAATATATTAAAGATGCTATTAAAGATAGTTATAAAAGATTAATATTCCCTTCTATTGAAAGAGAAATAAGAAGTGAACTTACTCTTAGAAGTGAAGATGTTGCTACTAAAGTATTTCAAGATAACTTAGAGCATTTACTTCTAGTGCCACCTATGAAAGATAAAGTAGTACTTGGTTTTGACCCAGCATTTAGAACCGGATGTAAACTTGCTATTATTGACCCAACAAGTAAAATACTAGGTATATTTAAAATATATCCCCATGAACCACAAAATGAATGGGAAAAATCTAAAGAAGTATTAAAAACACTTATAAAAAAATATAATGTAGACATAATTGCTATCGGAAATGGAACTGCATCAAGAGAAAGTGAAAAGCTTGTAAGCGAAACATTAAAAGAAATGAATACCGCTTGTAAATACGCTATTGTAAGTGAAGCAGGAGCTAGCGTATATTCAGCATCAAAACTAGCAATTAGTGAGTTCCCAGATTTACATGTAGAAGAAAGAAGTGCCATATCTATCGGAAGGCGCCTTCAAGATCCACTAAATGAATTAGTTAAAATTGATCCTAAAAGTATTGGTGTTGGTCAATATCAGCATGACATAACACCTAAAAAACTAAGTGAATCTTTAGATTTCACAGTAATAAAATGCGTAAATAACGTCGGAGTAAATATAAATACCGCTTCCCCTTCTATACTAAAATATATCTCAGGCCTAACAAAACCAGCCATAGATAAAATAATTAAATATAGAGAAACAAATGGTAAAATAAAATCAAGAAAAGAAATAAAAGATAAAAAAATACTAAATGATAAAATATATGAACAATCAATAGGTTTCATGAGAGTAATAGATGGAACTAACCCACTTGATATAACAAATATACATACAGAAAGTTATGATGTTGTTACTAAACTTCTAGAAAGCATAGGCTCTACTGTAAATGATCTTGGTACAAAAGAACTTATAGATAAATTAAATAATATTAATATAGAAGAAAAATGCAAAGAATTAAATACTGATATTTATACTCTTGAAGATATTATTAAATCTCTTGAAACGCCTAATAGAGATTATAGAGATAACTATGATATGCCTCTTTTAAAAAGTGATATATTAACTATAGATAATTTAAAAGTCGGTATGGAACTTGAAGGAACAGTAAGAAATGTAGTAGACTTCGGAGCATTTATTGATATAGGTCTTCATGATGACGCACTTGTTCATATATCAAAAATAACTAAAAAGTTTATTAAGCATCCAAGCGAAGTATTAAGTGTTGGTGATATAGTTAAATGTTATATATTAAATATTGATAAAGATAAAAACAAAGTATCTCTTACTCTAATAAAAGAATAATTGACACATACGTATCACTTTTGATACAATATAAAGCCATGAAAGAAGAAAATATAAATTATATTAAACCTAAAAGAACTATTAATGAACTTGAAAAAGATTTTTTAAGAGAGTTCAAAATATTCAGAAGAGAAAACAATTTAACTCAGAAACTAATGGCTGAGTATACTCTACTTACAAGAGAAAAAATAGCCAGAATTGAAACGGGAGCACACTCTCCTACTTTAAGAACATTACTTACTATCTTAGGTCCTTTAGGTTATACACTTAAAATCGAAAAAATAAAAAGAAAGCATTAAAACATTGAGCCTATGGTAGGCTCTTTATTTTGTATAAATAAACAATGTTATGTTTTCCCACAGGAAAATATATTAATAAGCAAAATACGTTCTATCAATGTATGAATTAGATTTTTCTCAAAACAGAATAATTCATAAAAATATAATTAATTAGTTATTAAATTAAAAATATACTTACTTCAAATTATAAGTATATTTTTTTATTTTATTCACTCTATTCTTTTTAATCTTATATAATATAACTCTAGTTATAACAAGAACTATACCAAGTATTAAAGCACATATAAATAATGTACATAACCAAATATCTTTTTCCATATATCTACTCCATATCATTTATTATAAGATTACATTTATTAAGAAGACTATAATATTGTACATCATTATTCTTATATAATATAGGTATCTTATTATTAAACAAATACCCAGTTATATTCTTAAAAAATCCTTCTCTTAAAATAGTATAATCTATATTAGCCCCTATTATATCTATCATTTCTTCATAACTAAAATACTGATCTTTAAAATCAAATGCACTATTATAAAGTACTTTATATTTATATATTCCTATATCATTAAACATAGTTATAACATTTTTCATATTCTTAATATTTACTATATCATTAGTAAGAATAAGTAATACTTCATCACATAAATTAAATATATTTTCATTAAAATCATTATAAGAACTATTAGTATCTATAACTATAAAATCATATATATTTTTAGCATCTTCTATAATTTTATCCATATATTTTTCTTTAATTAAACTTGCTTCTAATTGTATTTTAGTAGAACATAATATATCAAGTCCCTCATTATAATTATATACATAATCAAGTATACTTTCATATTTATTATTCTTTATATCATTTGATAATGTATATATATTCTTTTTTATTTCTTTATTTACAAATAAAGATAATCCTCCATCATACAAATCTGCATCTATAAGTAATGTCCTTTTTCCCATAAGATAACTACTACCCGCTATATTAGCAGATATTATTGATTTTCCTACTCCACCCTTAGGTGAGTACACACATAACACTTTACCCTTTTTCATAATACTTCCTTATTTAAAACATTCACTATAAAGACTATTTGACGAAACATTTTTATCTGTATAATATTCACTACCACATGCTAAATATACATTTGCTCCAGTACTATCAAATGTTATAACTCCATTGCAATCAGTTTTAGTATATTTAACACTTTCTATATATGGTTCACTTCCACTAGTAAGCTCACTTAAGCACACAAACTTACTACTATTATAAGTAGAAGGACATGTATAAAGTTTTCCAGTTTCTGGCTCATATAAAGGATCAGTGCAGTGTTCATTAACATATATATTTGCTGCATCTTTAACATTATTTTCTACTATTTCCATACTTTTATTAAGAGAGTTTTTATAACTGTCAACAACATTTGGAACAACCATAATAGCAAGCACACCAATAATCGCAATAACAGCAAGTAATTCTATTAAAGTAAATCCACTCTTTTTCATATATTCTCCTATCTAAGTTTAATAACAACAATTATAAACACAATAATTATCATAAATATAAGAGTAAGTAAAATATAATCTGTTATTTTCATCATTCTCTTCTTTTTAACTACACTCTCTTCTTCAGATATTTGTGTTTTAGTAACTATCGGATCCATCTTAATTGTATTCATTAATTCTTCATTATTTATATCATCATCTATATTTTTACTCATAATCAACTTCCTTACTATATATAATAATATCAAAATCACTACATTAATTCAAGGGCATATTTGATTAAAAATCAAACACAAAATAAAAAGCATCCGAAGATGCTTATTTACTAAAGTGGTGTTCTCGAGGCGATTCGAACGCCTGACCGACGGCTTAGAAGGCCGTTGCTCTATCCAGCTGAGCTACGAGAACATTTCTTTCAAGTACTAGTTAAGTATACAATAGAAATTATACTTTTTCAAGTACTTTTTACAAGATTTTTTAAAAAAATATAATTTTTTATACGGTTTAACATAACTTTAAAAATAATATTAAATAAAATTAATAAAACTTTCAAAAAAACATATTGACTAGTATTATCAATTTTGATATTATATTTACGAAAGTGTGTTTGCATGAACAAAAATATAATTTGTATTGATTTAAAAAGCTTTTTTGCATCAGTCGAATGTATAGATAGAGGACTAGATCCATTCACTACTCCACTAGTGGTAGCAGACATTTCTCGTGGTGAAGGAGCTATGACTCTCGCAGCGACTCCATATTTAAGAAGTCTTGGCGTAGAATCAAGAAGCAGAGTTTTCACATTACCAAAAAACATTAAAATAATATTTGCAAAACCAAGAATGAAATTATATGAAACATACAGTAAAAAAGTAATGAATATATATAAAAGTTTTGTAAGTGAAGAAGATGTATATGTTTTTTCAGTAGATGAAGCATTCTTAGATGTCACTAAATATCTAGACTACTATAAAATGACAGACTATGAACTAGCAAAAACATTAATGAACAAAGTAAAAGAAGAAACGGGACTTACTACAACATGTGGTATCGGTCCAAACATGTTTTTATGCAAAGTAGCAATGGACACAGAAGCAAAGAAAAATAAAAGTTTTATAGCTAAATGGACATACAAAGATGTAGAAACTAAACTGCAAGAAATAACACCTCTAAGCAAAATATGTGGAATTGGAAGACAATACGAAAAGCATTTAAATGATTTAAAAATATACAAACTAAAAGATGTATTTAAATACACAAGAGGATTTTATATAAAAAGATTTGGAAATGTAGCAGGCAATGATATATGGCTTAAAGCATCAGGGCTAGACTACAACACAGTACAAGAACTAAATAAAAAGCAAAGAGAAAAGTCTATGAGTTTAAGCCAAATACTAAAAAGAGATTATAAAATAGAAGAAGCATTTACAATAATAATAGAAATGACGGATATGCTTTGTAGAAAATTAAGAAAAAGCAATAAAATGACTGGAAGAATCACTCTATTTTTAAGATATACAAGAGACTTAAATAATGGATTTTCAAAATCAATAAGTATAGAACCAACAGATAATCAAAATAAAATAATAGAAATATTTAAAAGAATATATAACGAAAATATAGAAGACTATCCAGTTAGAAAACTAGGCATAGCATTTAGTAATTTAGAAACTAAAAACACATCCCAGTTAAGCATATTTGATGATGTAGAAAAAGAAGATAAATACACTTCTGCAATAGACGAAATACAAGAAAAATATGGCCCACTATCTATCCTAAGAGCTTCTTCTTTAATGGAAAACTCAACAATAAAAGAAAGAGAAAAGTTTAAAAACCTATTTTAACAACTCATCTAAAGACACAATATCAAAACCTTTACTCTTAATATATTTAATCGCAACACTAAGTTCGCTCAAAATATACTCATTTTCACTAATAAAAATAATATTCCCCGGCCCTACATTATTTTTAATATAAGAAACAAGATTACGATTAACTACTTCGCTTACATATAAAGTACTAACGTTATCTCTAGCGCACACACTTAAAACATCAAACTTATCACTCTTACTACAATAATACTTATCTATATTATAAGATTTAAGTGTATTTTTAAAATTCTTATACTCTCTTTCACTATTTCCGCTAAAAACTATATTACTTCTTCCATCAATATATTTAACATTATTATAATTAGCGAGCATATTAACAAAAGCATTATTTTTATCAAACACATCTACCATCTCATTAATATATTTTCCATCATTAATTTTAATAACAATACTAACCTTATTTAAAGTATTAAAAGCACCTATAATATACTTATCCAAATTATTACTAGCACTCGTAACACACTCGTCAATGTCATAAGTTATTAAATCTTTTCTAAAGCCAATTCCTTTCATATTACCATAACTTTTAATAACATTAACACTTTTCCCACTATTTCCAATAATAATATTACTATCATTAATACTCCCCTCAGCACACTTATAATCAAAATCATCTTTATATAAATTAATTGCATCCATAATAACATCATTCTTTTTAGAAAGTTCAAAAACCTTATTCATATATATAATACAAAATACAAAAATCATAATCATATAAAAATATCTAATAAACCTCTTCATATTAAACTATATGAAAAAGCACTTTAAATATTATAAAGTGCTTGAAATATTAAATCTCTTATTAAAATCTAAAACTCTCTTTCTAATATAAGGTTCTACATAATCCCCATCAATAAATGAATCAATATCTATTTTAAAATAATCAAGTATCTGCCCTATATCATAATCAAAATATAATCTATTACTGCATATCTCATCAAGAATCTCAAGAGCCTTCTTTTTATCTTTTCTATAAAGAACTGCTAAATGAAGACTTACATAATAACCAATAAAATAATTAAAACTATCATTGTAATTATATAATTCTTCAGACTTTATATTCCCATTATCATACCCTTCAGACATATAATCATAAAAATCAATAACGTCATCTGCATAACAAATAAATGGAAAAGACCTTCTATTAAAATAAACATCACTAGCTTTTTCATCTATTTTTTTATCTTTAATATAATCCAAAAATATTCTTTCATAAAATGTAGATGGAACTTCATCAAAAAAGCATTTATAATATGGTTTAATCTGACCATAAGGTAAAGCATATTTATAAAAATCAATAGCGTGTCCAATCTCATGAGATAAAATACACCCGTTTCCATAATGAGAAAGCCCAGTAAACAACAAAACATAACATTTTTGTAGATAATAACTCCAGTTGCACACTCCACCATACATCGGATTATAAAACTCATCACTAACAAGACCATTTCTAAACATACTCTTAGTTATTTCATAATCCCTATCACTTATACTTTTCATAAACTCAAGTAAAGTACAAATAATATCAGATTTACTTTTACACTCAAGCGCATCATCCATAGGCATATAAATATAATCACAGGAATCATATATATCAGTAATACTACTAGCCATAGTATTTAAATATACTTGATTATCTTCTAAAGCTCTTAGTAGTTTATCTTCATTCTTCTTATTTATATCTTTTACTTTAGAATATTTATACTTACTCTCAATACTACTTTTAACGCCTTCCAAAATATTAGCTGACATATTTTCAAGAGTATTCACGTCAGTAGGATACATCAAAGAATTATTTCCTTTTTCTAAGAACTTATAAAGTCTATCCATATCTCTTTTAATTTGTTTAACATCAAAATCCATTATAATCCCCCTCTATAAGAAAACCTACTAATGTCTAGTAGGCACAATTTTATCTTTACCACCCATATAAGGTCTTAATACTTCTGGTACAGTAATACTTCCATCTTCATTATAATTATTTTCAACAACAGCAATTAAACCTCTAGGACTAGCAACAACAGTATTATTTAGAGTATGTACAAAATAAGTACCATTTTCACCTTTGGTTCTAATACCAAGTCTACGAGCTTGAGCATCACCAAGAGTACTACAGCTACCAACCTCAAAATACTTTTGTTGTCTTGGACTCCAAGCCTCTATATCACAAGATTTAACTTTCAAATCAGCAAGATCCCCACTACAACACTCAAGTTGTCTAACTGGAACATTAAGATTTCTAAATATTTCTACTGTATATCTCCACATCTTCTCATAGAAATCCATAGACTCACTAGGTTTACATAAAACTATCATTTCTTGTTTTTCAAATTGATGAACTCTATAAAGTCCCCTTTCCTCAAGTCCATGACTTCCACCCTCTTTTCTAAAACAAGGACTATAAGAAGTCATAGTAATTGGAAGTTCACTTTCATTAATTATTCTATCTTTAAATCTACCAATCATAGAATGTTCACTTGTGCCAATTAAATATAAATCTTCGTTTTCTATTTTATACATCATAGCTTCCATTTCAGGAAAACTCATAACACCTTCAACTACACTTGCATGAATCATAAAAGGTGGAATAGCAAATGTAAATCCTTTATCAATCATATAATCACGAGCATAAGCAAGCATTGCTTCATGAAGTCTAGCAGCATCTCCAAGTAAATAATAAAAACCTTGTCCACTAGTCTTACCAGCACTATCTTTATCAAGCCCATTTATAGATTCAAGTATATCAGCATGATAAGGTATAGTATAAGAAGGAACAGTTGCTTCTCCAAATCTTTGAATCTCAACATTTTCACTGTCATCTTTTCCAATAGGTACACTCTCATCTATTATATTAGGAATAACCATCATTTTTTCTCTAATTAATTTTTCAAGTTCAACCTCTTTATTACCACACTCTTCAATCTCACGAGATATTTCTTGAACTCTTTTCTTAGCTTCTTCTATTTTATCAGTTTCTTTATTCTTAACATACTCTCCAATAGAAGCACTAACTTTATTTTTTTCACTTCTTAAATTATCAGCCTTAAACTTAGCAAGTCTATATTCTTCATCAAGATTATACACTTCATCAACAATAGGAAGTTTTTCATCTTGAAACTTTTTCTTAATATTTTCTTTAACTAAATCTTTATTTTCTCTTATTAATTTAATATCTATCATATTTCACAACCTCAATCATATTTTAACATCAAAACTATTAAATGTAAATGATAACAATATTCTAAAGAAAAAAACTAACAAACTATATTTCATTAGTTATTACATAACAGGTCCTGAATCTTCAAGATTTGCATTATTATTCATATTCATCTCATTCATATGAGTTTGCATTAAATATTGAATCATTTGTTTACTATAATCGCCTTTTTTTCGTTCTTTAGAATAATACATATCATAATATCCTAAAACATCACTTTCACTTGCTCCCATCTTCTGTGAAACATCACTTAAATATTCTTGTATCTTACTATTATCAGGCATCTTTTTCTTTTTTTCCATTAACAACTTACAAAAACTAGATTTTTCTTTAGCCTCCAAAGGAAATGTTCTAATCGCTTCAGGATTCTTCTGAAACAAATCAGTTATTTGACTATACATATAATCTGATGTATTAAATCCACCAATCATCATATTATCAACAACATTATTAAGAGGTGAATAATCATAATACTCTGAAGGTATATCAAAATTATCAGGAGAAAAACTAGTACTCCTCTTCATCACTTCAGCATTACCAGCTATAGATTGCATCGCCATAAGATCGCCTACTAACTTATTACCCTCAAAGTTAATATCACCCGCATAATCTTTATCCCTAACAGCATCTTGATAATGTTCAATCTCCGTTATTATTTGAGCTTTAATAGTTTTTAAAGCACCTTCATCATAACTACTAATATCTACTCCATTAAGCATCTGTGCAAACACACTATCAACATCAAAATCATAACTATCAGATTTATCCAAAAGATATTTCAAAAACTGAGCTTGATGTGCATACTTACCACCAGCTTCTTTAGAAAAATCTAAATTAAGACTCTTTAACATAGATATATTAAGTGATGAAATATAACCATCTTCTTTACTCCTATTAATCAAATCTAAAATATCATCACTACCCTTTACATATTTGCCACTCACATTAGCAGTATAAGCAAGTAAATAGCCTAAATACTTACTCTTTAATTCATCATAATCAGCATTAATACTATCTTCAATTGGAGGAATATTTACTTTAGTTTCAGCTTTAGGTAAAACTATACCCTTTTCTTCATCTGTTAAAGTACGACTAAGTATTTCTTCACTACTACTTGTTAAAAATAAATCTGTTTTATATGCTTTAAGAAAACTATCAGAAGGACTTCCAAGTCTTTTAACATTAACAAAATCATATTCAGACTGTAAAGTCTTTGCCATAACTGCGATTTCATCTAATTTACTATAAAATAATTCTTCATTTTTAGCTATATCAACAAGCATAGGATATCTTTCAATGATACTTGATATAGGATGAAAAGAAACAGTCTCATCAAAAGAAGATATTTTATTTTCACGTACACTTTCAATTGCTCCCATTATTGCTCTAACGCCATATCCCATGTCAAAGAAATCATATTTTCCACTAGCCTCAACTTCATGAACATGATTTTCAAATGACGCTTTAGCAAGGCTAGGATCAATTCCTTTCATAATATAAGCTTTATAAGCAGCAATAGATTCAAATCTATCAAGTTGGCTAGCCGTAGGCACAACAAGTCTATCCATATTCGCAAATACCATTACTTGACTACGTCCAAACTTATCTAAAACAGCAGCATAATCCATATCTTTTCCAATAGTAGTACTTACATTTTCTTTACCGTAAACTTTTTCAGTTATTGCTTTTACCATATCTTCCATTTTTTTAGGATAAACATTAACCACAATAGGTGCTTTAACTGTATTTACTCCATACTTATTTACTTGCATCTCACCAGCCTCATATATCGCATGATGTAAGCAATATAAGTTCCACTTTTCATTTGACTTCTGTGCTACCTCCATCTCATCTTCTCTATTCTTGCACACATCACTAGAAAATATAGGAAGTCCTTCTTTTTTCTTATATTCAACAGTTTCAAGAGTATGATTCGCTTTTACATATCTAGATTCAACTTCATCTTCCTTAACCCCATTCATAAAATCAACAAATGGACTTATATAAACAGATCTACGTAATGCATCATTTATAGAATATTCTGTAAGTGAATCACTAGTATCATAACCATTCATAGCGTACAAAGAAGGTATGCTTCCTTCTAAAGCCTCTTTACTCTTATCATACCCAGTCCATATCCTATAATAATTAGGATCAATACGCACACTCGTCATAAAGTCTGGATAATCACGCATATTTTTATCAAAATAATAAAGATTACTAGGTATCTCACCATAATTTACTACAAAATCAGCCATCTTACACCTCCACTATATCATCTAGTAATATATCTTCTATTTAAATTATACTCTAATATATTAAATACCACAAGGACTAATAAAAATCCTTATTTTATACTATTAAGCCCTCTAGCATACTCTTCTAACATCTTACATTTTCTTTCTATCTCATTAACAACATCTTTTATACTTCTATGATTACCATTTTTATCATAATAATCAATCACAGATTCAATAGTGCTCCTCTTTCCATCTTCACCATCATCTATCCTATAATAAAAACCATCAGGTAAGTTATCAAACTTATATTCCCTTTCAAATAATACATATAAAAAAGTATTCTCAATTTCTTCAAAACAATCAAAACTATCTTCTCTTATTCTCTTAATAAGTATTTTATTATTATTTTGATATTCTTTCAATTTATCAATACTAACATTCAAACTCTCACGAAACTCTATTTTATAATGTCCTGAACAACTAGCAAACGTCTTATATCCATTTTTATTAAATAATGAAACTGCATTAGCTATAACTTTATCACAAATAAACACATCTTTATTGTCTTCAGCATGAAGCCACACTTCAAAAGTATTTCTATCAATCAAACTATTTTTATCCATTTACTTCTCCCATTAATATTATATCATCACTTCTAAAAAATTAAAAAACAATCAGCAACTAATTCACTAATTGTTTTATTCTTTAACTATTTTATAACTTTCATAAATATACTTTAAACTATCTTTAACATATATAGTCTTCTCTACTTCACTACCAGACAAAACCATTTTAGGTGGTATAGAAATCAATATCTTAAATAAAAGTTCTTCTTCTTTAAGTAATTCAAAATTATTTTTATATGTTTTAAATAATATATCAAAATTAAGCTTATATCCATCACTTTTATAATATTTATATAAATCTAAAACGGGAGTATCGACCAAATGTTTTTCCCAACTAATTAAATAATTTTTATCCCCTCTAATAAAATGTTCTTTTTTAATATTATTATGAACTATACATACTCTCTCAGTAGTTTTATCTTTTACAATATTCATCCATTTCTTAATATTTTCTTCTGCATACTTTAAACTACCAAGTATAACACTATAATTTCTAGCAAGCAAATAATGTGATGGACTCATATAAACTTCACTCTCTATACTATCCATAAGATTCTCATAGTAATCTTTTAAATAAAGAATATTACCCTCTATCTTCTCTTTAACTTCTTTATGTTTATTACTACTTATATCTTTATAAAATACAGTTTTACTATGAAGTTTAGCCATAGTTTCTATTATAGATGTCCCACTAGATACTTCCCTATACTTTTCACTCTTAATATATTTACTCCTAACACTATCATCAAGAACCTCTATAACAGAAGGAAAATTATCAAACCCACTTAAAAGTAAATAATCATATAGCTCAAGTACCTCATCATTTCTTTTCTTAACAACGCTATCCCCATCTATAACAACACTATTTTTATATTTCTTACTCATTTATATAAGGTATTATTATCTTATCTCCAACACTTACATTACTTAAATCATTATAATCTTTAATATCATCATACTTAACATTATATTTCTGACATATACCATCTATCGTATCATTATCTCTAACTATATAAACTTTATAAATATTATAATTTTCTTTATTAACAATATTATTAGTTAAATTACTAATTTCTTCATTTCCTATATTATTAACTTCTTCATTAATATTAGTAGTCTTATTATTAGAATTATTAATTATATTATCACTTATATCAGTATTAATATTAACATCAACATTATTATCATTTATTTCATTTTCTTCTTTAAAATAATCTTCATTATTTAAATTATCAAATACATCCATAGGAATACTTTCTTCTTTCTTATCACAAGTAAATAATAAACTAGCATTAATACTCATAATATCTTTTACATAATCATATTTAAAATCATCTATTTCTATATTAATCGTATCTTTTAATACATCATCTCCTATAGATATTTGATATGGTACTTCATAATAGAAATCCTCTTCTATTAAAGATGCCTCCGTCATTTTATATGTACCTGATATTATAATGTTTCCATTTACTGTATTATCTTTAATTTTATGATTTTCTTCTACATCTATTGATGTAACTTCACTAATTTTACTTTTAAAAATTATATCTTTTTTAAGTGGTATTAACTCTTTCATATTTCTCCTCTCACAAAAATATATGTAAGATTATCCTTTTTTAGTACAAAAAACCTCATAACATTTAATTACGAGGTTTAAATAAAAGTGTAACAATAAAAGCACATACTATAGCACTAGTAAGCCCAGCTCCTGCATTATCAAATAATCCTTTAATAAGTCCAAGAAAACCAGATGCTTTATAACCAGCACTTGCTCCAGTTACCAAAAGATGTCCAAAGTTAACTATTGGAACAGTTGCTCCAGCACAGCAAAGTCCTATTAATTTATCATATATTCCAAATCCAGAAAGAGCACATCCAAATATAACCAAAATTGTATTCATATGTCCAGAAGTTAAATTAGTTTTCTCAAGAATATACTGTGAAATAGCACAAAGCAAACCACAAAATAGAAAAGCATAAAAATATGTCATAGAACCTCCAAACTAACAGCGTGACTAACACTAGGTATACTAAGAGATAAATTACAGCTTGTAGTATTATGAAGTGACCCAGTAGCCACTATTAATATTTTCTTATATTTCTTATTCTTTAATATATAATCGAATAAAACTAAAGGAAGACACGCAGGCCCACTAGCCCCAGCATAAATACTCTTAGAATTATAGTATATACTCCCAGCATCTATAACATTATTAAGACGCGCCCCATAACTTCTATAGTAATATTCTTTCATAACTTCTACACCATATTTACCAAGATCGCCAGTTAATATAAGGTCATAATATTCACTTTTTCTTTTACTGCTTTTCAAGTGTTCATAAATAACCTTAGCACATGAAGGAGCCATCGCACTACCCATATCATTCGCATCCTTATGATTAGTTACGCACACTTTTCCAATACTAGCACTCTCAACTCTAATATTACTTTTTTTACCGCTCAAAAGAACACTAATCGCACCACTTGCTGTCGCACTATTACACATTTTCCTAATCGCGCCATACTCAAGCGGATACCTAAACTGTTTCTCACTCGCAAGGTAATGAGAAGAAACACTAACAATAGCTTTATCTCTAGTATTATCAATAAACTTACTACCAATAATTAACCCCTCGCAAAAAGAAGCACAAGCACTATATATATTAAGAGATGGAATATCAAATCTCGAAGATGTAAAATTAGAAGCAAATAACTGATTTAATAAATCACTATTAATCATAAGACTAATATTCTTACTAAATAATTTATTCTTCTTAAGTATCCCATTAATACACATATACTGATACTCACTCTCAGCTTCCTCTACGCTCCTTTTTCCATTATAATAATCGTTCTTAAATATATCACAGCTATCTTTAACTATAGGATTCTTATAACCAGAAAATACGCAAGAAAACTTATCATTAATATAAACTTTATCAAAATAATATATCATAAAAGCACTCCCCTTATAAAACCAAATATAAGTCCAAAAATAACGCCATATAATATAATACTTCCAGTAAGTTTAAACATATTGCCGCCTATTCCCTTAACAAATCCTTCATTTCTATAATCCATACTACTACTTGTCATAGAATTAGCAAATCCAGTACTAGGTACTATAAGTCCACTCTTAGTAAAAGATAATACTTTATCAAAAAAACCAAGTCCTGTTAAAAGAGAACCAACAAAAACAAATGTAATAAAAACAAGTAAAAATGAATCACTAGAATTAACGCTAAATGTTTTAATATAGTAGTTATACAAATACTCTCCTATAAGTCCCATAATACCTCCACTTATAAAAGCAATAAAAACATTTTTAAATGTACTTTCTTTCTTAACAATACTACTAACTAATTTATCATATTCTTCATTATTCATATTAATATTGTGCTCTTTATATTTAAGTTCATACATAAAAAAGAGATTTTCATCTCTTAATAAAATATTATCTAACATTACGTATAACAACAATTCCGCTACCTCCAGAAGCTCCAGCAGTATAACCGCCATTATGTTCACCGGTTCCGCCTCCGCCACCACCTCCAGTATTTTCTTTGCCAGAAGTTGCAGGTCCATTAGAACCTCCACCATAGCCTCCTCCACCAGCTCCTCCATTAGCTCTAGGAAACCAAATCAAACTACCATTGCCACCATAATAAATATCGTAAAAGCGAACAGAACCACCTCCACCTCCACCAGAATATAAATCTCCAGTTCCAAACTCACGTGTAGTAGTTCCTTGGCCATTACCGCCAAAAACCCATACATTTCTAGGAACAGTGCTTCCATCGCTTCCACCAGCACTACCAGCATTACCACTACTTACCCAGCCACCGGCTCCTCCACCAGAGCTACCATGACCACCTGCTGAATTACCATTTGCTTGATCGTTATTGCCTTGATTACCACCACGGCCACCATCAGCAGAATAAGAGTTAGACAAAAAATAACTTGTTCCACCAGCACTAGCGGTTCCTCCGCCACTACCAATCACAACACTTTGAGTACTTTGAGGAATCTGTACACTATAATAAGTTTTGGTGTATCCGCCTCCGCCTCCTCCACCTCCATTATGAAGAAGACCATTAGCGCCTCCACCTCCACCACCTACAACAAATACATCTGCTTTTATGCTTATAGATGAAGTAAGACTACCACTAGTTAAAAACTTAATTCTCCAGTTATCATTCCCATCATTATGTATAGAACATTTACCAGTATAAACAAACATATAAGGATAATTTCCTTTACTATAATTAGAACAACTTATTGAAAGATTAGTATATACAATCTTATTAATTTTCCACTTAGCATAAAGAGTAATATCATCATTTACTTTATCAGTGCTTTCAATTTTAGTTTCATACGTTTTACTAGTATACCATCCATCAAAAGTATAATTGTTTTTACTAGGAGTACATAAATTACCATAAGCTTGACCCTTTTGAATACTAGCGCTTATGCATCCACTACCACCATCATTATCAAAAGTTATCTTTTTCATATCTTTCTCAAATGACACATAACAGTCTATATCATCAGTAACAGATAATAGTGTTAATGTATTACCATCATTTAACATACCACATGTATTAGAAGAATATTTATATCCAAGTAAAGGAGTATATTCAAAACTAACTCTATCTAAATACCCAGCATATGCTTTACCAAGAGTGACTTTTCCCATACTCTCATCAGTGCTAAATAAACGAACTATATACATTTCTACAAACTTCCATGGATTTTTATATGTACCCTCACCAGTTATTTTAGTTCCTTTTTTTACATATTCAGTAACTCTTATATTACTATCATCACTATTACTTACATCAGATATTTTTTTCCACTTATTTCCCAGTATGGAAGAGAACTTTTAAGATAACTAAAATTATCAATAAAAGATGTATTGACTTCATAATTATTTATAAGTCCACCTGTTATTAATCTATTATCATAACCTATATTTTTATTATTATATATAAAAGGTACTCCACTATCTTTTATTAAATATATTTCATTCTTAATACTATTATTTATATAATCATTAGAAACAATTATAGTATCATTAAATGAATACGCTTTTACATTTACTATCATAAATAAAACTAATAAAGCTCTTATAATTATCTTCTTCATAGCTAGTCCCCTATCTTATAACTTTATTATACAATTTTTAATCAAATTAAAAAAGACCATTTTTTAAAATAGTCTAATCTATAACTTCTTGTTCTAATATTAAATCTATATTATATTCTTTTTTAACTTTATCTTTAATAGTTTTAACTAATACATCATAATCTTCTTTACTGCCTTTTCCCTTATTAATTATAAAGTTAGCATGCTTTTCACTTATACATAAATCTCCTACATTATATCCTTTTAATCCAAGATCATCTATAAGTTTACCTGCCGCAATATCATCTGGATTCCTAAATACACTTCCACATGATGGATAATTTAAAGGTTGACTTTTAATTCTTTTATCTAGTCTTTCTTTTATTATACTTTTAATTTCTTCAAGGTTGCCTTTACTAACTTTCATCTTGCATGATAACACTATCTTATTTTTATCATTTCTAAATATACTAGTTCTATATCCAAACAATGCTTCACTATTATTTATAGTTTTAATATTTCCATTATCTAATATTGTAATAGATGTTATCACATCACTAATTTGTCCTTTATATGCCCCTGCATTAGAATAAATACTTCCACCAATAGTTCCAGGGATATGACTAGCCCATTCAAGACCAGTATACCCTCGATTAGAAACATCATTTGCTATCACATTAATCATACACCCAGCTTCAGCATATATATTTCCATTATCAAAAGTATAATTATTTAATTTATTAAGTTTAATACACACCCCATCATAATATATAGGTAGTATCACATTAGATCCATTACCAAGTATAAAATATTTACTCTTATATTTTGAAACTATATCAAGAACACTCTTAAGTTCATCTATATCCTTAGGTTCAACAAGAACATGTGCTTTACTTCTAAGTTTCATAGTATTTAAATCAGTTAAATCATAATTTACATAATGTTTTATATTTAATAAATTAAACTCATCTATCATTTTAAATACTCTTCTATTTCTTCTTCACCAGTTTTATACATATCAATCTTACCATTTTTAATTCTAATTAAAGTTACATCATTAATCTTAAGTTCACTTGCATTCTTAGCATCCTTATTTGCTTCATCACTAGCATACTTTTTATTAAATCCATCATTCATATCAACATAATATACTTTTTCTTTCCTACTTGATAATAAACTTCTAATATAACTACTTCCATTATTATCAAGTTTATCAAATAACACTAAGTATTCATCATTATTTCTATTAAATACTTCTCCTATTAATATATTAGTTTCACTAATAGTTACATCATTACTTGGTTTAGTATACCCTTTTTCAAATAATCCAAGTTTTTCAAGCCCAAGTAATCCCAAATATACAAGTATTATGAATGCCACTATGCATGCAGCAGATATCACATTCTTCTTAAGTTCATTATCACTACTTACATTTACATTTTTATTTCTTTTTCTTTTAGGCTCCTTATATTTAATTTGCATTTTATTTTTAGACATTTTAACCACTCCTCTAATAAATTATAGCATATCAATTATATTTTTAGTAGTATTTTATATTTAAAATTAAAAGTAGTACTTAGTACTACAATTATTTAATTATAAATGGATTAGTGCTTTTTCCGTTTCCAGAAACAAATTTTACATCAGCATTAAGATACACAGTAGGTCTTATATTGACATCACTAGCAGAATCTACACCATTAATATATAAAGTACCTTCACTCTGTGCAATAAGTACAGCGTGTTGGTCTATAGATTCAGGTGACAACAACCAATAAACGGTATTATTCATCAGCCAATTAGTACTAACGCACTCATCATCTTTATAATTTCCAGAGTCAGCCCCATCATAACATACATTACTAGCATACATATAATCACTAGGATATAAAAGTCCTACTTTGCCATCCCATGTTTGACTATTTCCATCCCATACATCAGTACTTCTTTCACGTGTATATATGCTTTCTGCTGTTCCATAACCGCCAGAAGAATAAACCTGATTACCAAGGTACCATTTCGTAGTACTTATTTGACTTCTAGCTTCATCAGTTAATCCAGTAGTTGTATAATCGCACAAGGGATTAGAATCTTCATATGGATGAAAATATATTGAACATCCAAGAGGAGAATATCCATATTGTCTATTAAAATATGCTCCTTCATTTAACAAAGTCATAAGTGATGCTTTTGTCCAATCATTAACAGAGCCAGAAGCAGAACTAAAATCCCAAGCTGCTTGTCCAATAGAATCTCTAACTATTTTAACTTTGTTTTCCTTTTTATAAGTTCCATCACTCTGAGGTGTTTCTACTTCAAATAATCCAACTATTCTCCACAGTCCCTCTTCATTATTAAATGTAATATAATTGTTAGGATCTTTCCCTTGAAATCTATATTCAGTAGTACTATATTCCTGATTTCCTGTAGCTTCATGCTTTATAGATATTAAATCAAGATTTTTATAATTATCTATTAAAGTTTGAGCAAGCGTAGCTGTTTGAATACTTTCTACAGCTCCAAGAACACCATAAAACTTCTTTCCTTGATTATAGTTTTGTGCTTTATCAGTATAATTAACAAAACGAATTGAAACAGTATACGTATGTGTTTCTCCAGGTAATATCTTTTGCGATTCTTTATACGGATGTAACACTTCACCTTTATTAGCTACAGTCTCAGTAGTAACTTGTGGCACAATAACTGTAGAGCCATTATCACAGCTTCCATTATCAACACCACTACTACCACAGACACACCTAATCATAAGTTCATCTTTTTGAATTTCATTATAAAGTTTCTGCCAACCAAGAGTGTAATATGCTTCTTCATTACCTTTATTTTCAATTGTTATCGTTTTAGTAGTTGTCCATCCAGGCTCTATATTTTCTGCAATTATTTGATTACCATCAGTATATTTAAGTTCAAGCTTAGTAGTACCAACATCTATAGTTTCAGCCACATCATTACCACTAACAGTCTGACTAAAATACGCATAAGTAAGCCCAACCGTTAATAAAAATGCAACTGTAAGTACACTTCCATAAATAAACTTTTTATCTTTCATCATCCACCTCTATTCTCTATAAGCATTATACTCTTTTATAAGCGTTCAAGTCAATACAATTTTTGGCAAATTGCATTTTATTATTTAAATAAGTTTATATAATAGGATTTTCAAAAAAGCCTTGATTTTTCTTCACTTTTAGTGTATACTTTAGAAGTATTTATGTGGCAAGACTATAAATAGTTATAATGTGTTTCTATAATAAAACAAGTAACTTATGCCAAAGCGAAAGGAAAGAAACTCCCTATAATGAAAATATAGTTGCCTGATACAAATATTTGTAGAAGGAGGAAAATACATGTCAAGATATACTGGACCATCATTCAAGAAATCTAGAAGATATGGTTTTTCATTAACTGAAACTGGTAAAGAATTAAGACGTAAACCTACTGCTCCTGGTATCCATGGAACTAGTAGAAAGAAACTTAGTGATTACGGTGTTCAATTACAAGAAAAACAAAAAGTTAAATTCATGTACGGACTATCTGAAAAGCAATTCAGAAAAACATTTGATGCTGCTGGTAAGATGAGTGGTATTCATGGCTATAACTTATTAATACTTCTTGAAAGCAGACTAGATAACTTAGTTTATCGTATGGGTCTTGCTAAAACAAGAAGAGCTGCTAGACAACTTGTAAATCACGGTCATATCACTGTAAATGGAAAGAAAGTTGATATTCCATCATACAGAGTTAAAGTTGGAGATACTATCGCTGTTAAAGAAAGTTCTTTAGAACATCCAGTTATTACTGAATGCTTAAATATGGATGTTACATTACCAGCTTACGTTTCATTTGATAAATCAAAGAAATGTGGAAGCTACGTAAGATATCCTGAAAGAGAAGAATTAAATAGCGAAATTAACGAAGCTTTAATCGTTGAATACTACAATAGATAGTATATTAAAAGAGTTCACATCGAACTCTTTTTTTTATATAAATTATTCTAATATAGCTTTAATTCTTCTAACTCCAGCACTACTAGCTTCCTCTTTAACTATTTTAAAATGCCCAAGTTCACTTGTATTCTTAACATGAGGACCACCACATAATTCTTTTGAAACATCGCCAATAGAATATACACTTACCATATCAGGATACTTCTCAATAAACATACACTCAGCCCCACTATTAATCGCATCATTCTTACTCATCTCTTCTACTTTTACATCAAGACCTTCTTTAATCCATTCATTCACTAAATCCTCAGTCTTTTGCTTCTCTTCATCACTAAGTTTATGATCACAAGAAAAATCAAATCTCATTCTCTCTTCAGTAATATTACTTCCCTTTTGATGTACATCTTTATTTACTACAACTTTTAAAGCAGCATTTAATAAATGAGTCGCAGTATGATATTTAGTTTCCTTTTCGCCATTACCACCAAGACCACCTTTAAACTGTCCACTACTAGCAGTTCTACTAAGTTCCTGATGAGCCTTATACTTTTCCTTAAAACCATCCTCATCAACTTTAATACCTTTTTCTAAAGCAAGTTCGACAGTAAGTTCAATAGGAAATCCATAAGTATCATATAATCTAAATGCACTACTAGCATCTATATCTTTTCCATCTTTAACTGTTTTTTCAAACTCTCTAAGTCCTTTTTCTAATGTTTTATTAAACTTCTCTTTTTCATTCTTTAAAACTTCTAAAACAACATTTTTATTTTCTTTAAGTTCACTATAATATTTCTCATACTTACTAATTATTAAAGATGCTATCCTACTTTCCCAATCACTATTTATATCTATATTTAATTTTTTAGCATGTCTTATACTTCTTCTTATAAGTCTCCTAAGTATATACCCTTGTCCTACATTACTAGGTTTAATTCCTGCAGGATCTGCACTTATAAATACACTAGTTCTAATATGATCTGCTATTATACGCATACTTTTTTCATTACCCTCATATGGTAATGAAGTTATTTTGCATATTAAATCAATAACATCTTTCCATATACTAGAAGCATAATTATCATTTACCCCTTCAAGTACACTTGTAACTCTTTCAAGCCCCATACCCGTGTCTACATTCTTATGTGCAAGTGGAACAATACTCCCGTCTTCCTTATGTTCATACTGCATAAACACATCATTCCATATCTCAACCCATCTATTATCTTCAGGATCAAATACTTCTGGTACTTCTTCATCACTTCTGAAATAAAACATTTCTGTATCAGGTCCACATAACCCTACCATCTCAAGATTAGGCCACCAGTTATCCTCTTTAGTTCTAGCAATTCTCTCTTCCTTAATACCTAAACTTTTCCAAAGCTCAATAGCCTCAGTATCCTCATCAGCTATTTCATTCCCAGCAAATACAGTAACCGCAAGCTTTTCTACTGGTATATTAAGTACTTTAGTTAAAAACTCAAAACTCCACTCAATAGCTTCCTTCTTAAAATAATCACCAAGACTCCAGTTACCAAGCATTTCAAAGAAAGTATGATGATATGAATCCCCTACTTCATCTAAATCATTAGTTCTAATACACTTTTGATAATCACAAAGTCTTTTCCCATAAGGATGCTCTTTCCCACTTAAATATGGTACTAATGGCTGCATACCAGCTGTATTAAAAAGAACAGTATTATCATTCTCTGGTACAACCGGAGCACTAGGTATTTGCTTATGCCCCTTACTAACAAAAAAATCAATAAATAAATCTCTTACATTCATATATAACCTCCAAAATAAAAAGAACAGTACAAGGAGCCAATATAGGCGGTACCATCCTTTAATTAACTTAATTATTATAACGCATTACCGTGATAGTTTTCTATCAAGCAAAGAAAAGTAGCTTCAAATAATAATATTATTAGTTCACACCAACCACTAACTCTCTTAAAATATTTAATTATTCTAATAATCTTTCCAGTGAAATTATATTATCACATTTTTAATATCTATGCAAGTACTCATATATATTTATTACTTCATTATCATAATCATTATATATTATATATAAATTATTGATAATATATTTCCCAAATATTCATTTATTAACATAATATCATCTTTATTTTCTTAAACAGTATTTTTTAATCTCTAACACTTTTAATATTCTGTAGTTCAAAGCGATACTTTTGTCCATTCTTATTAACTTCTTCAGTAAACATATCATAGGGTCTACACCATAAACCATTATCACCATATAACGCTCTATATATAACCATAACTTCTTCAGTCTCACTATTACGAGCTATATCCTCTACTAAATATAAGTCACCCTTAAAATGTCTATAAATCCCTTTAACTTTAACTTCCATAATTCCTCCAAAACATTATTATTTATTATATAAAACTTTTTTAAGTTCTTCTATATCTTCAGCCATAACATTAAATCCTGACTGCATTACATCTGTATTTATTAAATTAATATTAAGTAGTTTTAATAAATCTAATGAATACATACTACTTCCGGCAGATAAAAAATTAATATAATCAGCAATTTCCAATTTTTTCTTATCAATAAGACTACCACAAACAGCACTTGCCATCAACAATCCCGTAGCGTACTTATATGGATAATAACTATGTCTATATAAATGTCCAAGCCTGCACCAACCATTATTATCTACTTCTTCATATTTTATATTTCCATAATATTTTCTAATTATATTACCATACTTTTCACTTAGTACTTCTTTAGTTAATTTCATATTTCTCTTATTATTATATAAATCATCTTCAAACTCAGTATACATAGTTTGTTTAAATACAGTTGTAAAATAATTTTCTATTTCTTTACTTAAATAAAATATCTCTTCTTCTTTACTTCTAGCATTCTTACGTAAATATCTATTTAATAATATTTCATTTATAATAGATGCTGTTTCTCCAACAAATATAGTACTATCTTCGTACATAAAAGGCTGTTTCTTTTGAGATAAATAATAATTAACAATATGTCCTATTTCATGTATCATATTTTTTAAATCTACATATGATCCTCTATAATTCATAAAAGAATATGTATTCCAAGAAAAAGTAATTGACTGATGTTTATTTTCATCTATTACTGCATCAATATGACCATCAAATAATAATTTAACTACATCTATATACTCTTTTCCAAGAACACTAAGCGCATTTAAAATAATATTTTTAGCTTCATCTAAAGAATATTCTATTCTTAAATTACTATCAAGAGGTACATTAAAATCATATAAATATGCTTCATCTACTCCAAGCAAACTTGCTTTAATTTTTAAATATTCATGAGCAAGATTCAAATTATTATTTACAGTTTTAATTAACTCATTTATTATTCCCAAATTAATATTTTCTTCATATAATACTTTTTCTAAAACAGAATCATATTCTTCTAAATTAGCATTTTCTATTCTATATCCATATATTTTATTTATAATATCAGCAAACCCATCTAATTCTTTTTGATTAGCTTCTCCTACTATAGAATATGTCTGTTTTCTCACATCTCTATCTCTAGAAGATAAATATTTAGCAAGATTAGATGATGTTAAAAGAATATCTTCTCCATCTATATTTATATATCCATATTTTATATCTCTAAGTATATTATTATATCTAGATACTTCTTCACTTATATTAATATTATTATTTTTAATTTTTTCATTTATTTCATTAGACTTTATATGTTCTTTTAATCTAAATAAATTACATAATGAAAATCTATATGTTTCTAATTTAGGATTTTCATCTACAAATAATAAAACTTTATCTATTCCAAGGCTTAATATCATTCTATCAATAAACATAAGTTTCGTATTAACTTCACCATTAAACTCTTCAGCATCCTTTTTTAACTTTATACTTTCTTCATCATTAATATTCTTATAATATCTTAGTGATCCATATACTAATATATTATTACTCATTTCTTTAATTTTCCATTTTTCGTTAAGCATTTCTTCTAACACACTTGCGTTCATTTCTATCTTTTCATATTTTTTAATATCTTCAAGTAATAATTTAGTTTTATCTATTTCAGCATAAAATGCTTCACTACTTTCAAATAATTCATCTAGATTCCATTCTAAACTTTCCATACTACCCTCACTCTTATCTAACTAATAACTATCCAAAGTATAGCATTTATATAAAACAAAAACAAGTATCATTAATTATAGAATATTTATGTTTCTATCATAAACTAACTAGTAAAAAAATTGACAAACTAGCGCAAATAAGTTATAATAACAAGCAATATTTGAAGGGGGGAAAATTAATATGAATGGAACTGAAATAATAAAAGAAGAAGAACTAGATAATAAAAAAGTAATTTTAAGAACAATTAAAATAAATGATACTGAATATGGAAACATCACTTTACCACACTTAACAGATCTAGAATTATTTGAAAGATATAAAAGAATTAAACCTATAGTAGTTTTTAATAGCTTATGTTACTATTTAAGAGATTATTCATTAAAAGAATTAAGAGGTCAATCATATCTATGGAATGCTCATAATGACATAAGAAGCAAAGTAGATTTATCAAATACAGAAATTCTAATGGATTTCTCATGTTATCATACTTATGGATATTACGGTTTATTTAAACCTTCTATCGCAGAAGTTTTAGAACAATTTCCAGATGAAGTTTTAGAAGAAGCAAACGCATTTTACGTGTTATCACATCCAGAAGATATTAGAGATTTAAACTTAGAAAAAAGAATTACTGAAGCAGGATGTCATCATTCAAGAGTTAGAGCATTAGTTATAAAATAACATAAGCAAAAACACACTTTAGCATTAGTGTGTTTTTTTATAAACTCTTTTCATTCTCCATACTCAAAGCGTATTCAAGCACATTATCAATTCCATTCAAATAATCTTCCTTACTCTGCTCTATATAAACGTCAGGCATAAAAATAACAGGTGTAATAAACTCATCTCTTACTTCAGATTTATATTCTTCTTTTGAAGAAGCACTCCACCCATAATTAGGAGCAAAGAAACAAGAAGACGAAGAAAAACGATAACCATTATATTCTATCCAATCTGAATTACCATAACAATTTAAAGGCGTTGATATTCCAGTTCCAATAGTAATTGCTCCAAGTTTTATTAAATCTACAAGTAGAGATTTACCAGAAGAAAATACTCTATAATCAGTCAAACATATTATTCTTTTTTTAGACCCAGTAATAAAATCAATTAAAGGTTTATTAAGCCCAGAATTACCACCAGTATTACCTCTTATGTCCACAATTATTGTATCTATTTCCGATAAATCAAGTTTACTTATTTCACTCATCATATTCTCAATATTACTTTTAAACTTATTTTGAACAGAAGAATAATTAATAATTAATTTCTTATCTTTAACACTATAAGTTCCAACATTTCCATAAGCAAATATATCCCAATCAAACATTTCTTCTTCACTATATTCTTCATCTTTTTTAAACTCTCTAGTAATTATGCTACCATCTGCTTTTTTAAAACTCATAACTAAAGAATCAGCACCTCTAAACATAGGTATTCCAAACATTTTTTTCTTATTAAATAGTGCCTTCTCAAGTTCGTATATTCTTTTTTCCTCAGTTCCATAAGTAATAACATCATCTAATTGATTTAATACATCTTTTATATCAAACCCATTTATAGATATTAATTCATAACCCTTTAAATTATCAGGATAGTTTATGATAACATCTTCACCAAATATTCTAAAGTTCATCGGTATCATTTTAACATCATCAAACTTACTATGAGCATCCACTTCACCACTTAATCTCTTTAAAATAACATTCATCAAATAATTAAAAGAATAATCATCATTTATATCTTGATTAGAAACTATATTATTATAAAGTTTATCTAACTCACTTTCACTAATCTCATGCCATGGATTTACATGTTTATTTTTATAATGATTTATAAATACATCATACATTTCTTTATATTTAATAGAAATCATAACTTACCTCTTCAATGATATTATATCACATAAAAAAACTTTATAATAAAAGTCTTTAATCTCACCACTATCATTATATTAATAGCTTTCAAATTACAATAACTATCTTCTTCCACTTTGTTGAAATTGTTTTAAGGTATAATCTTCATAACTCATTGTTTTTTGATTTGCATATGCTTTTTGATTTTCATTATATTCTTTTAAAACACCTGTAGTTACAACTGCTCTACCATAAGCATCTTCATTAAAGCCACAAACAACTCTACTTTTTTCTGCTTGATATGCTTGTTTCTTTAATAACAATAAATAATCTTTTTCTGTCATATAAATTCCCCCTAACTAGCTTTAAATTATATCAAAAAACTATAGTAAGTGTCAACTTTCAAAAAAGCTATTCTTTATACATTTTTAGGAACTAATTCTTTTTTAATTCCATTTTTATTATTTCTAAGTTTCCACCAAAAACTTCTAATAAAATCAAAATCATATAAAACTTTCAACACCTCTATTGGAAGAAAATCTAAATTATAACTACAACTATTAGATGGTATAATTACTTCTCCAATTACTTTAAAATCACCATAACTTAATGATTCAGAAGTAACTATAATATCTAAGTTTCTTTTATTAAACTCTTTTTGTAAAAAATAACCAAATTGATTAAGTTCTGATATTGTAATATATCCTTCATTAAAAATATGCTTCTTTGATTCAATAAGTGATATTGCTACATATCCCTTTCCTAAAAAATAAGTATTCATAAAACCTCCTTCATAATTAATAAATGGTTCAGGCAAATTATTAATATCAGCCTATATTAACTCTTCACATTTATTTAATTTTACTATTTTAGGTACACCTACATATTTTGATATTTCGAAATAATAATCAACTAAATGCATTATAAACAATATGAATATGTCACTCCCTTTATTAATTTAATTATTTTTTAATACTAATTGTTCAGTACTCGCTTTTTTCTTCATATTTTCAATTGTAACTTCTGATGCATAGCTTGCTGCTTTTAATAATTCATCATAAACAAAAGCAATTTGTACAGGAGTAGCAGGAATTTTATCTTCATAAGTTTCTCCAGCTTTTCCATTAGTAATATTCAATCTTATATCAATTTTATCAACATTATCTCCACAATAATAAATTGCTATAACTTCGCCCTTATCCGATTCAAAATTACCCCTAGTTGAAAAATAATGTAAGACCTGCAAATAATTTTCTTCTCCCAAATTATAAGATAATTGAAATGAAAATCCATCTGGACTTCTATAATAAGTTGTTTTATTGCCAGTTCTTATATCAGTTATTTCTAAACTACAGCATCCTTGTCTATATTTACCATGCTCAGAATTATATAGGTTAGCATTAATTCTAATATTATTTATATAATTACTAATCTCATCAAGTTCAATATCATCATTAAGAAAAGGATTAACAGCTTTATCAAAATCTAAAATTGCCTTTCTAAAAATTTGTCCTAATTTCGTTTTATTATCTCTTTCAATCGATGAATTATATTTAGATTTATTTTCTTTATCATCTTGCATCCAATCATATGCAGAAATATAAGGATTTACCTTTTTTAAAATTTCTGAAGTAATATTTGTTATTAATTCATCATATTTTTTAACTTCAGTTTCAGGCAAATTATTTTTCCTCAAGAAATAATCTTTCATTTCAGTTAAAAATATTAATAATCCTTCTTTTGAGTCAATATGATATGTTTTTAAATATTTAGCATCAATATTTTTCCTTCTTTTGAAATTTCTTTTAGCATTTTCACATTTTGATAAATACTCATCAATACCAAGATGTTCTTCCACATATTTTTGAATATCTTTTTCATATTTCTCATCTGTAGCCCAATCAATTGGATTCCAATCCTTACATCCTCCGTCTACTCTAATATCATAAGGATTACCAGGATATTTTTGATAAATAATATTTGCAACTTCTAGTGGGATTCTACCATTAACTATTGTATAATAACTACCACCAAAACATATTGCGAGATTATTCCAATAATGTACTTCTTCTCTTGTACCATATCTTCCTTCAGCTGTTGACAAAGGATTATTTATACCAACAGCTTTCATAACCTCATTAAATTCTAAACGATTCATTATAAACCTCCTTGTTAATTGTTTATTGTAACACACACAATTTAAGATGTAAACATTTGCTACTCTAGATATTTTGATACAAGCATCAAAATTATCAGTGAGGATTTTATTACATAAAAACACACTCATATTTCAAACTGAAAATATATTTAAAGTTTGAATAGTTCAAACATATTTACTTATGGTGCTGAAAACAGGAATCGAACCCGCAACCTACTGATTACGATTCAGTTGCTCTACCTAATTGAGCTATTTCAGCATACATAAATTATATGACAATATTTAATAAATGTATAGATTTTTATTATTTTTTTAGATATAATTTTCATGGAGGAATAAAATGGAAAAATTACATGTAGATAGTAATAAATGTATAGGATGTGGACTATGCGTAAGTATGAATGAAGATCACTTTGAGTTTAATGATGAAGGAGTAAGCACAGTTAAAATACCTGAAGTAACTCCAGAAGAAAAAAATGATTTACTTACAGTAGTTGAAAGTTGCCCTGTAGGCGCTATTACTATTGAAGAAGAAAACTAAATAAAATAAAAGAACACTTAAGTTCTTTTATTTTGCACTATTATATAATTCTTTAACTTCTTTAGGATTTATTCTTCTATATTCACCTTTCTTTAAACCATCAAGAGTAAGAAAATCAAATCTCTCTCTTTTTAATTTAAGAACTTTATATCCAAAATAATTAAATAAGTTCTTTACTTCATGATTTCTTCCCTCAGTTAAAGTAATCATTAGATAAGATTTATTATTTTTCTTATCTATTTTTTTAAGTTTAATTTTACACTTCTTTGTTTTAACTCCATCAATTACGACACCCTTTTCTAAAGTTTTAATCTCAGGTACTTTTATTATTCCATCTATCTTAACACTATATTCTTTTTCAATATCATTTTTAGGATGTGTTAAAAGATTAGTAAGTCCTCCATCATTAGTTAATATTAAAAGCCCACTAGTATCATAATCAAGTCTACCAACAGGAAATATTTTAGCTTCACTATTAATAAGTTCTATAACAGAAGTTCTTCCTTTTTCATCTTTAGTAGTAGTAACAACTTTCTCCGGTTTATATAAAAGATAATATTCTTTATCCTCATAATTTATAACATTACCATTAACAATAACCAAATCTTTTGAAGACACTTTAGTTCCAAGTTCTCTTACAACTTCACCATTTACACTTACTTTTCCATTTTTAATTAACTCTTCGCTCTTACGTCTAGAAGCAACACCACATTTACTTAAATATTTTTGTAATCTTTCCATTTTAAACACCACCACAATTTTATCAAAAAAATAGAAATAATTAAATATCATTTCTAATTTATTTTTTTAATTTAGGACATACCCCATACATTCTTTTATCTTTATCTAATGCTTCTTCTCTACTTATAAGTCCAAAATATGCTGGCTTACACTTATCTTTTTCACTTTCATCTTTTGCTGGATACTTTCTATTACAACTTTCACACGTTAAATAATACTTATATTTAGGGCTAGAATCAGTTAAAATAGTTCTAAAATATTCACAATCACAGCATCTTACTTCATTAACTTTATATTTATTGCCTTTTCTAAGTATATCAGAACTACTAACTTCACCAAAATCAGGAACTTTAATAGAAGGTAAATCAAGTATCAAATCAACAAGTTTATCAGAACCATTTTCAATTAAAGTTGAAGCACTTTTAACCATATTTGAAAGTTTGCCATATATTGATTCCAAAGCACCATTTTCGTCAGTAAGTTTTTTTAATCTAGATATAACTCTTCCCTTTTCATCAAGTGTAACATTAGGCATAAACTTAATATTTTTACATACAAAACTAATAATATACATCTTTTCTTCCATATTATTTCCAAATACTGTAAAAGTATCTAAAAAATCATATAAATCCATATCACCAGAATATGTAATACCTTTTTTAAGTATCATTGCATCTAAATATACTCTTCTTTTATTATCTATCATAATAACCCCCTAAAGCATCTAGATTATATCACATATATGTTTGCATGTCAATTATTACTTAATTATAAACGGACTATTACTGCTTCCATTACCTGAAACATAAGATGTATTTGCATCAAGGTATACTGACGGACGTACATCAACATTTGAAAAAGTAACTTCATCAGAGCCTAAATTACCACTACTACCAACTTATGCACTTTTTTTATATTAATTTACATTACTATCTCTTAAAACAGCATTATGTTTTTTAATAACATTCTCTGATATACTATCAAGAGCAAGTAACACTTCTGCACTATCAAGAGTTCTCTCTGGACTATCAAATATTAATTTAAATGCTATAGACTTCTTATTTTCTCCTACTTGATCTCCCTCATAATAATCAAATACTTTAACATCGCTTAAGAATCTAACACCAGTTTTTTTAATAGTATTAATTACATCTCCACATAATACATCTTTATCTAATATAAATGCTAAATCTTTAATTACACTAGGATATTTAGTAAACTCTTTATATTTAAGTTTACCAGTCTTAAACTCAAGTAACTTACTTAAATCTATTTCAAAAACATATACTCTATCTTTACATATATTAGGATGTACTTCTCCAAATATACCAACATTTTTTCCATTAAGATTTATATATACACTTCTATAAGGATGCATCTCATCCATATCTTCACATGCATTAAAACTATATCTTCCCTTATATCCTAAATAATCAAGTAATTCTTCTATTACCCCCTTAACAAAGTAAAAATCTACTTCCTCATCATTAATACCTGTATTAAACTTACCAGTTAAAAGTCCACTTAATAATTCTCTTTGAATAGGTTCATTATCTATTATATTAAATCCTTCCCCATTTTCAAATATACATATATCTTTATTACCTCTACTCTTATTATATTTATATACTTCAAGTAATGATGATATTAAACTATATCTTAAAGTAGTTCTCTCTTCACTCATAGGTTCTCTTACTTTAATATAATCAAACTTATCATTTGTAAATAAATTAATATCTTTTTCATTTATTAATGAATATGTTTTAACTTCACTAAGTCCCATCATAATAAGTTTATCTTTTATATTTCTTATTCTATTATCAAAATATGGTACTCTATCTTCAAATGTAGGTAGTTTTTCTTTTATATTAGATACTCCATATATTCTTCCAACTTCTTCTATTAAATCTTCTTCTATACTAATATCTAGTCTTCTATTAGGTACACTTACTTTAAATATACCATTTTCATAAGTACTCTTAAATCCTAATTTATCAAATACTTCACTTACATCATTACTTTCAATATCAAATCCAAGTACTCTACATATTTTATCTAGTGTTATATCAATAACTTTATCATCCATGCTTAATGTATTATACTCACAAGTACCCCTGCATACTTCACCACCAGCATATAGATTTAAGAACTTACATGCTCTATCCATTGCTAAATATGTTCTATTAACATCAAGTCCTTTTTCAAATCTAATACTTGCTTCACTTCTTAAATGTTTAATAGATGTATATCTAATATTATATGGATTAAATATTGCTGATTCTATAAATACATTCTTAGTATTTTCATCTATCTCTGTAGAATATCCACCCATAACACCAGCAAGTCCTATAGCTTCATCTCTTTCATTTACTATAACTATATCTTCACTAGTAAGATTTCTATCTTTATTATCAAGCGTTTTTAATATTTCTCCATCATGTGCCATACGTACACCAATAGCATTTCCAAGTTTATCAGCATCATAGAAATGAAGAGGTTGTCCAGTTTCAAGCATAATATAATTTGAAATATCAACCACATTATTAATAGGTCTAATCCCGCATGCAATAAGTCTATTTTTAATAAATAAAGGACTTTCCCCTATCTTAATATTATTAACTCTATTACCTAAAAAAGTATAACAGTTTTCAGTATTAACATTAATATTTATATTACACTCTTCACTAATAGTATCATAACTTCTATCTATATTTTTAACTTTCTTATTAACAATAGCACCTACTTCATAAGCAAGCCCTATCATACTTAATAAATCACTTCTATTACTTGTAAGTTCAAAATCAATAACATCATCATCAAGTTCTAAATATTCAATAGGATTTTCCCCTATAGGAGCTTCTTCATTAAGTTCATGTATACCCTCTATATCACATTCATCTAAATACTTACTATCAATACCAAGTTCAGCAAGTGAACATATCATACCATTACTATCTTCTCCAAGTACTTCTTTTCTTTTAATAACACCACCTGGTAACTCTGCACCATCAAGAGCCACTATTACTTTAAGTCCTTCTCTAACATTAGGAGCTCCGCATATTATATTAAGTATTTCTTTTCCTATATCAACTCTACATATATGAAGATGATCACTCTTAGGATGATCTTTACATGATATTACTTTACCAATAATAAGTTTATTTGCTTTAACTAAAGGTCCAAAACTAGCATATTCATTACCAATCTTAACCATCTCATCAGCAATATATTTAGTATCAACATCACTAATATCTACATAATCATTAACAAACTTCTTACTTAATATCATTTCTTACTTCCTTTCTATTAAAATTATCTAAAAATCTCTTATCATCATTATAAAATAATTTAATATCATTAATTCCATATTTAAGCATAGCTATTCTTTCAAGTCCACATCCAAATGCAAATCCTGTATATTTTTTACTATCGTATCCACAATTATCAAGTACTTTTGGATGTACCATTCCACTACCTAATATCTCTATCCATCCAGTATTTTTACATAAATTACATCCTTTACCATTACATTTAAAACATGATACATCTACTTCATAACTAGGTTCAGTAAATGGGAAAAAACTAGCTCTAAATCTTATTTCTCTATCATTTCCAAACATTCTCTTAGCAAGTACAAGTAGTGTACCCTTTAAATCAGCAAGTGATATATTTTCTCCTACCACAAGTCCTTCCATTTGATTAAACTCATGACTATGTGTAGCATCATCATCACGTCTAAATACCTTACCTGGACATACCATCTTAAATGGTTTTTTATCTCCCTTAGCAAGCATATATCTTATTTGCATAGCAGATGTTTGTGTACGAAGCAGCAATTCATCATTAATATAGAATGTATCTTGAGCATCTCTTGCTGGATGTCCTTTTGGTATATTAAGCATTTCAAAACAATACTTATCTGTTTCAACTATAGGTCCAGTTACTATATCATATCCCATACCATAAAATAAATCTTCCATCTCTTCACGTACCATGCTTATCGGATGTTTACTTCCAGTAATTCTCTTCTTACTAGGTAATGTCATATCTATTTTATCTTTAGATAATCTCTTATTAAGTTCTTTTCTCTTTAAAACTTCACCTACTTTATCTAGTGCTTCATTTACATTAGTTCTAAATATATTACTTTGCATGCCTACTTCTTTCTTTTCTTCATTACTTAAACTAGACATATTACTCATAATATTTGTATATTCGCTTTTCTTACCTAGATATTTAGATTTTACATTATTAAGTGTAGTTAAATCTTCTACTTTACTTATTTCATTAACTGCACTTATTTCTAGTTCTTTTAATTTTTCTATCATTTTTCCTCCTAAAATAAAAAATATTATAAACTTAAGGATGAGTTTAACCCACGGTACCACCTTAATTCATAATATTTTATTATGCATCTCTAACTTTATAACGCAAAGTTTGCGATTCTTTTTTACAAAAGATGAATTCACAAAGATTATTAATTAGATTCACACCACACTCTAACTCTCTTATAATAATTACTTTGCTACTACTTCTTTCAAAGACAATCATATCTTACCACAAATAATTACTTATTTCAAGTGCTATTCAATAACAAATGGATTATCACTAGTTCCATCACCACTTATATAATTCACACTAGATGATAGATATACGGACTGGCGCAAGCCGCAGGAGCTGTTTAACGTATGGTCGTCGCCCACATTACCGGAATTGTACACACCCAACGCATTGTTCGAATAGTCAGAACAAGGCGACACGGCCCAAAACCAATTATTTGTAAATAACCAGTTAGTACTAGTGCAAGTTGAATCATCATAGTTATAACCTATTGTTCCATTATTGTAGCAACTGCTACTTGCATACATATAATCACTTGGATATATTAATGCTACTTTCCCATTCCATGTTTGTTTATTCCCATTCCATACGCTTGTGCTTCTCTCTTCTTGATATGTTCCTTGACTATCCTTACTACTATTTCCAGCAGTAACATTTCCTAAGTACCATTTTGTATTACTTATCTGATTTTTTGCATTATCTGTTAAACCATTGCTTGCATATGTACCTGTTCTATTGTAATACTCCCCACTATTTAATGTGGTCATTAATGTAGCGGTCGTCCAGTCATTATAGTTTGTAGCTGATTTAGTTGCATTCCATGCTGCTGTTCCTATTCTATCTCTTACTATTTTAACTTTATTTTCTTTTATATATGTTCCGTCACTTTGTGGTGTTTCTACTTCGAATACTCCAATTATTCTCCACACTCCAGTTTCACCATTGAACGTTATATAGTTGTTTGGAGTTTTACCTTGATATCTATATTCAGTTGTGTCATAATTTTGATTGCCTGTTGCTGTTTGGTCAATTTTAGTTAACCCTAGTATATTATAATTTTCTAGTATATAATTTGAAAGTGTTACTTTCTTGATACTTTCTGCTGCTCCAAGAGTTCCATAAAACTTTTTACCTTGATTATAGTTTTGTGCTTTATCTTCATAATTTATGAACTCAATTGTTACTGTGTAAGTATGTTTCTCTCCTGGTAGAATTAACACATTTTCTTTATATGGATATAAAACTGTATTTGTTTCTGCTGTAACTTCACTTGTTTGAGGAATAACTACATTGTCTGTACTTGAGCAAGTTCCTCCAGTAACTCCACTACTTGTGCATGTACTTCTTATAACTAATTCTTCTTGTTGAATCTCATTATAAAGCTTTTGCCATCCAAGAGCATAATATGCTTCTTCGTTTCCTGTGTTTTCTACAGTTATAGTTTTAGTAGTTGTCCATTTTGGCTCGATACTATCTACCTTAATTTCATTTCCGTCAGTATAAACTAATTCAATCTTAGTAGTACTTACATTAATAGTTTCTGCTACATCATTACCACTTACTACTAAGCTAAAATAAGCATAAGTAATTCCTGTAATGATTAAAAATACACTTGTAAGTATAACTGCTAATAATATTTTTTTATCTTTCATTACTTGTACTCCTATCTTCTATCAATATTATACTTTAATTAAATCTATACTTCAATATCAAAATTAAAAGCAAACATAAATGTTCACTTCTACATTCTTATTTATTAAAATTAATAGTCTTATCTATTATTCTTTTAACATCTCTTTCATTAAATGGCTTAGTAAGTAAATCAACAATAGGATACATAAATGCTTTATCAACACTATCTCTATCATCATTACCAGTTATAATAGATACTGGTATTTTAACAAATAAATTATTAGCCTTAAAATAATCAAGTACTTCAAATCCATTTACATTAGGCATATTTAAATCAAGAAGACAAGCAACTATCTTATTATTAATATCTTTTTTAATTTCTTCTATTGCTATAGCTCCATCAGCTGCTGTTATTACTTGATATTTGCTATTAAATATTTTCTTTATAAAATTAGCAACTATATTAGAATCATCAACAACAAGTATTGCTTCACTCTTAACTGTTTCAGTCATAGCACTTTCTAAATCATCTATAACTTCTCTTCCTAAATATCTTTTACATACATTAATTACTCTTCTTGCTTCAGTTATTAATTCTTCATAATTATCATAAACAAACATAATATCATTTTCTTTACTTTTAAGTTCATGTTGATATGCAAGTTCAGCAAGTTTACTAAATCCTAAATATCTAGCATCACTCTTAAGTGAGTGTACTTCTATTGCGTAACTAGGCATATTATTTTCTTCTCTATATTTTTCTATTCTATTAAGTTTATTTTCTACCTCTGCTAAAAAATCATTAAGTGTTGCTTCATACATATCCATTTCACCAAATAACTCTAATGCCTTATTTATATCAGCTCCACCTTCTATTAATATATTAACATCTTTCATCTTATATTCTAATCCTCCACCTATAATAATTATATCACGATAAATATTTTAGAACAACCCTATTAAGTTCAGCTCTTTCAATAGGTTTACTTAAATAATCATTAAATCCATATTCTATATATTTTTCTCTCATCCCACTAATCGCATTCGCAGTTAATGCTATAACAGGTGTTTTAAATCCATCTATTTCTTTTAAATGTGTAAATGTTTCACTACCAGTCATCTTAGGCATCATGTCATCCATTAATATTAAATCATAATTATTATTTTTAACTTTATTAATGCACTCTTCTCCACTAGAAGCACTATCTATACTATCAAATCCAAATTGCTGTAAAAGTCTACTAGCCACTTTAATATTAAGCATATTATCATCTACTATAAGTATCTTTTTCTCTTTAGCATTTATTACTTCTTTAACACTAACTTCATTATTAACACTTGGTTTAACTTCTTCTTTTTTGTCTATTATCTTCTGATCTATTATTACAGTAAACTTACTTCCTTGTCCATATTTAGAATTAACAAGTATCTTCCCATCCATAAGTTCTACTAACTTTTTAGTAATTGCAAGTCCAAGTCCGGTCCCCTCTACTGTAGTTTGTTTCTCTACTCCAAGTCTTTCAAACTTAGTAAATAATTTATCTATATTCTCTTCTTTAATACCAATACCAGTATCTTCTACACATAATATTATCCTGCACATATTTCCATGTATAACACTAGATACTCTTAAAGTAACACTACCTTCTTTAGTATATTTAACTGCATTTGTAAGTAAATTAATTCCTATTTGTTTAATACGAGATGAATCCCCATAAAAATATTTTGGTATACTCTCATCATAAAAATAATTAAATGTAAGAGGTTTCTCTCCTATTCTTCCTTTAGTAAGTAAAACCATCTCATCAAATATTTTCTTAAACTCATAATCACTATTAACAATTTCAAGCTTATTTGCCTCTATCTTACTTATATCAAGTATTCCATTAACAAGTTCTATTAAACTATTACCAGCCGTACATATATCTTTAACAAGCCCCTTATCTTCTTCATCTAAGTTTTTGCTTTCTGATAGTATCTGACTAAATCCAAGTATAGCATTTAATGGCGTTCTTATTTCATGTGACATATTACTCAAGAAATCAGTTTTAGCTCTATTTGCTTTCTCAGCCTGTTCCTTTGCAGCATTCAATTCCTCTATTAATTTAATATCTGGATTTTCAATAGTAAAATACATTAAAATAGTTATAAAAGTTTCCATAGCTGTAGTAAGTAAAAGTCCTGGATACATCTTCTGTATAACTATAACAACAAATCCAAATATCATATATATATATAGTGGTATCATTTTCTTATTCTTAATATTTTTTAAATTAAATAATATACAATAACAAAAGAATAATACATATACAAGGGCAAATCCAAATATATAATTAGCAGCAGGTCCATATGAATATATAACTTTATTTTCATTAGAGAAATAAAGTGGTAAAGCTATTATAACTATTAAAGAAATAGCAAGTATCACATACACTATTTTAGAAATTAACTTATATCTCTTTCCAAACTCTTCTTCACTTTTAAACTCATGACTTGCAAAGTATATATATTTAGCAAAATAAGTACCCCAGCATCCAAAAAAGAATAGTAATATCTTATTAATTATCATATTTAATACTGGTACTTTATTCATATTCATTATTGTAATAGAACTTATAATAGCAAATATAGTTGTAAGTAAATTAATTATAATTATTCTACTATATATTTTAGTTTCATAATTAATTACTCGCTTTCTAAAAAAGTATATTATACTAACTAAACAAATATAAAAAAAACTACATATTGTAAAATAATTATTCATCATAATATCGCCTCTACTCTATATAGTTTTATTATAATAAAAATTATTAAATATGTAAAGTTTTTTCCATTTTAACACTATTCATATAATTATTAAATATTGTATCCATTATTTCACTATCATTTAGTGTCATTTCTTTAAGTTGTTTCTTTAAAAGCGGATAATCTATTTTACCTCCTGCATTAACCGGTAATTCTTTTACAAATATATAGTGACATGCTACATCTCTTTTTGGCATATTTTCAAGACAGTAATTTGATAGTTCACTATAATCACTTGGTTTTTGTTCTTCTTTTAATACAACAAATGCAACTGGCACATCTCCAACTTCTCCTCTTGATTCTAGATTTATTGTACTAACTGCACATTTTTCTACAGCTGGAAAAGATGCTATTACATTTTCTATTGCATATGGATAATTATTATGTCCATCAGGTCTTTGTATTATATTTTTAATTCTACCAGTTATATAAAGTAATCCATTTTCATCAATATACCCTTCATCACCAGTATGTACCCATACTTCTCCATCATTATGTAATTTTTTAATTTTATCATTAAGTTCTGGTTTATTAAAATATGTTTTCATCATACCAGGACCTTTAGCACATATTTCTCCTCTTTCATTATATTTTAGTTCCTTATCAGTATTAGGTTCAAATACACCTATTACATTATTAATAAGAGGTATACCAACACTACCAAGAGCATTAACTCTATCAGTACATGTAGTTATAGGTCCACACATTTCAGTCATACCATAGCCCTTTTGTGCCACACTAGAACAATTATGATCTTTTAAATAATCATTTACTTCACTTTCAAGTTTTAAAGTAATCATAGCTCCTCCCATACCAGGAGTTTTAAAGAATGATAAATCAACATCTTCTTTACTATTAACTAAATAATTATAATGATTTGGAACTCCCATAAAATGTTCTGGTTTATATTTTTTTAATAAACTAGCGAACATAGATGGATTAAACTTAGCTACTGGTATATTAACAACACCAAGTACTGTAGGTAAATGTATTCCATTTACAAGACCATAAGCTAAGAATGGTGGCATAATATTAAGATCTTTTTCTCCTCTTTTAATAGGAATACCAGAGTTTAAATATTGATAAACAACTCCATTAATATTATCATTAGTAAGAATTACAGACTTAGGAACACCAGTTTCACTACCTGAAGTATATACAATAGCAGCTTCATCATTATATTCATTATCACCACTAATTTCATATCCTTCCCCATATCTTATAAAATCATTAAAACTTACTAGTTTTTTAGATAAATTTACATTTTTCTTTTTACCCTTAAGTAAAGCACCAACTTTAGTAATAGCATCAGCACTATTAACAGCACTAGAACTTATAACAGTATCTATTGTACTATCATCAATAGGTTCTTTTAAAAGTGGTAACAATTCATCTATAGTAACTAATATTTTAGAATCAGTAAGTTTAATATTATCTGTTATAGTATTCTTATTATTTCTAGGATCAAGTAAATTACATACAGCCCCAATCTTGTTAAGAGCATATATAGTATATATAGTTTCAGGAACAGTTACTGAACATATAGAAACTTTATCTCCCTTTTTAACTCCCATTTTCCTAAATGACCTCTCTAGTTCATCTATCTTTTCAAATACTTCTCTAACTTTAATTCTTCTATTAAAATATAATATTAAATCCTCATCTAAATGTCTAATATTATATTCACGCATAAAATTATACATATTCTTTTTAGGTGCTTTTTTACCTATATTTTCTTCTTCATAATATCTAAATTGAGGTTTATCTAAAGATGAAAACCCAGTCATAGGTCCATAAAAAGCTCCATCACTAATTTTTTTAATATACAAATCTCTTAATATTTTTTCCTTTTCACTAAGATTTGCAACTTTATTTCTATATTCTAATAATTGATTTAAGTCTTCCATTTTTCCCTCTTTTCTTATACGATTTTACCTGTTTTATTACATCATTTCAAGTTTACATATTACTATTCGTATCATATTTGATACACTATAATATAAATGTTTTATCTTCTTTAACATCATCTTCAAAATACTTGTTATATATATTTATAAGTATTCTCATTTCTAAAGCTATCTCAGCCATTCTATTTTGAAAGTTTTTAAACTCAGGAGTATATCCATTAACTTTATCATTAACTATTTTTTCTTTATCATCACTTTCATATATTGCATTTACGAGTATACTTTGATGTATTCTTCTATTAACATCAAATGATGTAGCACTTCCTGTCCATCCTTGATGAGCAAAACTTCCTTTTGAATATACATTAGGTACATAAGAAGAATATGGAATAAAAGATTTTACATAAACTCCTAAATTACCTTTTTCAAATTGACTAGAGCTTGGAAATGTTACTTCTCCTAATTTTTGTGTTATATCTTTCTTAATTGTACGGCTTTTACCTATCATACTTTTAAATATCTCATCACTTAACAAACATAAATCTTTAGCATTAGTAAATAGTCCAGCAGCCCCACTTTCTCCCCCAAGAGCTCTTGTTTTTCTATCATGAACACACTTAATACTCCCTTGCCCACTAATATTATCACTCTTAGGATTAAACATAGTATTATATATACCAAGCGGATAAAGTAAATAAATACTTAAAATATCACTAAATGACATATATCTACCACATATTCTAGACATAACTTTACTAATACTATCAGCTATAACAATAGCCCCAAAATCATTATATTTATTTCTAGTTCTATCTTCACTTACTAAATGTAAACTATAAAGTCTCTCATAAGCTTCTTTTACATTACTAGCACTAGCTACATTACCTATAGTTCTATATTCACCATGAAGTCTTACTAAATCATTAAATGTAAAATCATTAAGTCCATTAAAATCACTATTAACATCTCTAACTTTATCATTTAAACTCATATATCCAAGATCACATAATCTAAGTAGTAATAATAATGTAAATAATTTAGTTATACTAGCTACATCAAATAAAGTATTTTCATCTATTTTATCTTTCATTTCTCTATTTCTATATCCACCTATAACTTTATAACAATAACTAAAATTATTTTCATAGTTAGGTAAATATATTTGATTTGAAAGACCACTCACTAACCTAATACCATCTTTATTTTTAGTATTAAGAAACTCATAAGTCATCTCATTAATTTCTTTTTCAAATAATACTAAAACTTCTCTTAAACTAATATCTTTATTTAAATATTTTCTAGCATCAGCAAGTACTTTATCACTTCTAACAACATCACTATATTTTAAAACTAAACCAGTAACATCTACCCCCATTTTTACCCCTTTCAAAAAAACTAGATAGATTATACCACAAAACGCTTAAAAATTCAACCATTCCAATAAAAAAAACAAGACTCTCATCTCATTTTCTTAAAAGTATCATTAATAAGCTTCATAATATCTATATTATTATTAGTATTTATTTTATTAAAATATGCAAGATACTCTATATTCCCATTACCACCTTTTACTGGCGAATATGTTATATCTTTTAAATAATAGTTTATATCTCTAAACTCTTTTATTATTCTATTAATAACTTCATAGTGTACTTCTTTATTAAGCACAACACCTTTATATCTATCAGCCGCTTCTTTTCCACATTCAAACTCTGGCTTAATAAGTAATATAATCTCACAAGCATTAATATCGTTTAATTTATTAATTATTTTAGTTACACTAATAAATGATATATCTATAGAAACTATATCTACTATAGATAATATTTCATTATTAAAACTTCTTATATCAGTATTTTCAAAAACTTGTACTTTTTCATTATTTCTAATTTTATCATCAAGTTGATCTTTCCCCACATCAACACATATAACTTCTTTTATTCCATTTTGAATAGCGCAGTCTGTAAACCCTCCAGTAGATGAACCAATATCTAAAAGTACTTTATCTTTTAAATTAATATTAAAACTTTTAATAGCTTTCTCAAGTTTAAGTCCACCTCTAGACACATATTTAAGTACTTGAGTATTTACACTTATATTATCACTATCACTTACTAAAAAAGAACATTTATTTATTACTTTTCCATTAACATTTACATTATTATTCTTAATTTCCATCTGTGCTTTACTTCTACTAGTAGCAATATTCTTTTTAACAAGCATAACATCTAATCTTTCCATAACTTCTCCAAACTAAATATATTTTATCAAATATTTATTAAAATAAAAAGAAGCGTATGCTTCTTAAATATTATATTTCTTAGAATTAATCGTATCAACCACAAGATTTACAAACTCTTCTTTAGATATAGTAGTAATTTCACTCTTTCCATATAATCTATAACTTACTAAATTATTATCTCTTTCTTTATCTCCAAGTACTAAAGTAATAGGCATTTTCTTAGTTTGAGCTTCTCTCATCTTATAAGATAATTTCTCATCTCTCTCATCTACATTAACTCTAATATTTTTACTCTTTAACATATCGCATATACTTTTAGCATATTCACTATGATATTCATTATTAACTGGTATTATATTAACTTGTACTGGACTTAACCATAATGGAAATGCTCCCGCATAATTCTCTATTAATATACCAATAAATCTTTCAATTGATCCATAAATAACCCTATGAAGCATAACTGGTCTTTTCTTTTCACCATTTTCATCTATGTAAGTTAAATCAAATCTCTCTGGTAAATTCATATCAAGTTGTATAGTACCACATTGCCATACTCTACCAAGACTATCTTTAATATGGAAATCAAGTTTAGGTCCATAAAAAGCTCCATCACCAGGATTAATTTTACATGTATGTCCTGAATCTTCACAAGCCTTCTTAAGTGCTTCTTCACTCTTATTCCATACATCTATACTTCCTATATATTTTTCTTCTGGTCTAGTAGATAATTCAATATCATATGTAAGATCAAATACACTATACATTCTATCTATAAAATTAATAAGTTTAATAACTTCACTTTCTATTTGATCTTCTCTCATAAATATATGTGCATCATCTTGAGTAAATGTTCTTACTCTAAATAATCCATTTAACGCACCACTTGCTTCATGTCTATGTACTTGCCCAAGTTCACCTATTCTAAGCGGTAAATCTTTATATGAATGAAGTGAGTTTTTATATACAAGCATACCTCCTGGACAGTTCATAGGTTTAATTGCAAATGTCTTCTCATCAATTTCACTAGTATACATATTTTCTCTATAATTATACCAGTGTCCAGATAATTCCCATAATTCTTTATTAAGCATTATAGGTGTTTTAACAAACTCATACCCCTCACGAGTATGCTCTTGATACCAAAAGTTCTCAAGTTCATTTCTAACAATCATACCATTATTTAAGAAAAATGGAAATCCAGGACCATATTCACTCATCATAAATAATCCAAGTTCACGTCCAAGTTTCTTATGATCTCTTCTCTTAGCCTCTTCTAAGAAGTTTAAATACTCATTTAATTCTTCTTCACTTCTAAAACATATACCATATATTCTTTGAAGCATTTTATTATGAGCATCTCCCTTCCAATAAGCACCACTCACTTTAAGAAGTTTAAAATATTTAATTTCTTTTACACTCTCAACATGAGGCCCACGACATAAATCAGTAAAATCTCCCTGAGTATAACAACTAATAACATTCTCATTTTCATCCATTCTACTAATTAAATCAATTTTATACGGATCACTCTTAAACATTTCAAGAGCTTCTTCTTTACTTATTTCATGTCTTACTATTCTCTTACCATCTTTACTAATCTTCTTCATTTCTTTTTCTATTTTAGGAAGATCTTCTTCTTTAATAACTTCATTTCCTAAATCAATATCATAGTAAAATCCATCACTAATAACTGGTCCTACCCAAAACTTAGCATCTTTATATAGATGTTTAACTGCTTGTGCTAGTAAGTGAGCACATGAATGATTAAGTTTACTTAAATCACTATCTTCTTTAATATTTATCATATTTCCTCCTACAAATAAAAAAGCATCTCCATAAGGAGTGCTATATAACACGGTACCATCCTAATACACTTAATTATTATAACGGCTATGCCGGGATAATCTTTCGATTCCAGTTTATAGGTAGTAATTACTACTTAACTTAAGTTATCTTTTCACCTACTATAACCTCGCTAATAAGTATCAGTATTAACCATGTCCTAATCATTACTTTTATTTATTATAATATAATAATGGGGCGGTATGTGAGAATCGAACTCACGCATAACGGGACCACAATCCGCCGTGTTAACCACTTCACCAATACCGCCAAATTACTAACACTATAATATTATCACTTTTATATACATTATGTCAAACAAAATATTGCATTTTTTTACATATTTTCAAGAATAAAACTATTAATTTCTTCTTTTTTAACCATATTTTGCTCACCACTAACCATATTTTTAATAGTTACATAATTATTATTAACTTCATCTTCTCCAATAATAATAGCAAACTTTACTTTAGAATTATCTACATATTTCATTTTATTCTTAAACTTTTTATTATCTAAATAACATATATCTACTCTAAAATCATTTCTAATTAATGAAGCAATACTATATACATATTTATAATCTATATTATCCATAGGCACTATTATCGCATCTGCACAGCCAGAATTATCTTTTTTAATAATCCCTGCTTCCATCAATTGATAAAATAATCTAGTAAGCCCAATAGATATCCCAACACCAGGTAATTTTTTATCAGTATAATATTCAGCTAAATTATCATATCTTCCACCACTACACACACTTCCAATAGATGGATAATCTATAAGCCTAGTTTCATAAACACTACCAGTATAATAATCAAGTCCCCTAGCTATAGTTAAATCTATATTATAATATTTTTCATCTATATCCATATCATTTAAATAATTAATAACACTCTCTAGTTCATAAACACCATTATTAAATACTTCATCATCTATATTAAGTTTTTTAAGCTCACTTATTATCTCACTATTACTTCCCTTAATATTAATAAATGTAATTATTTTATTTATTTCATCTTCATCTATATTATAATCTTTAAGTTCTCTTCTTACTTCCTCTTCCCCTATTTTTTCTATCTTATCAATAATTCTTAATATATCACTAGAAATATCATTAAGCCCTAAACTATTAAAAAATCCATTAAGTATCTTTCTATTATTAATTCTAATAACAAAATCACCAAAATCAAACTTCTTAAATATATCATATATAACCATAGGCACTTCAGCATCATATCTAAGAGATAATACTTCATCCCCTATAATATCTACATCACACTGATAAAACTCTCTATATCTTCCCTTTTGAGGTCTCTCACCACGATATACTTTACCTATTTGATATCTTTTAAATGGAAAGGTTAAAGTATTATATTTACTCGCAACATACTTAGCAAGTGGAACAGTTAAATCAAATCTTAAAGATAAATCATTATCCCCTTTATTAAATCTATATATTTGTTTCTCTGTTTCCCCTCCTGCTTTAGCTAGTAATACATTTGAATATTCTATAACAGGCGTATCAAGTGGCCAAAATCCATACTTCTCATATGTCTTTCTAATCGTATCAACCATCTTATTAAATAATATTTGTTCATCTGGATTAAGTTCCATAAATCCAGGTAAACTTCTAGGTTCTATTTTCATAAGCTCTTCTCCTTACTTCTTCACTAATTATACACTAAAGATATACTTTGAGCAAGATATAACCAAAAGAAAACGACCATAACCAAGGTTACGTCGTCATCCATATTTAGTCTAGAAATAGCTTATCATACTCATGCATCTACAAATCTAAACTTATATATCACTCATAATCAAATCCATCACTAAAACTAAATATGCTAATACTTTAACATAAGTATTTTACTTTGTCAACATAAACATTACACAAATATAAGTTTATCAATAAACATATCTATAAAAGAACTAAAATACATACATATAAGAGCTCCCATCAATAAGAAAGGTCCAAAAGGTATAATACCTTCTTTATTCTTTTTAGATATTATTAAACTAAATATAAGTCCTAATAAAGATCCTATAAATAAACACACAAAGCTATTAGTAAGTCCAAGTATTATACCAATACATCCCATTAACTTTAAATCCCCATCTCCTATACATTCCTTCTTAAGAAAATAATTACCAATATATTTAATAAGTAACATAATTATAAATATAATAATGCCACTAATTAAATGATTAAAAGCATAATTAAATCCAAAATAATAAAACATAGTAGAAAAAGAAAGTAAACTTCCAATAACTAAAACTCTATCAGAAATATAAAAATATATAAAATCACTAACAACAGTTACCATAAGCATACCAGTTATAATCATAGATATTATAAACTCATATCCAAATCCAAATATAACATAATTAGCTACAAATAATAAAGCAGTAGTTATTTCTACAAAAGGATATATAAAATCTATAGGTTTCTTACAATAAGCACACTTACCTCCTAAAAATATAAAAGATAACACAGGCACTTTCATATACCATTTAAGCTCTTTCTTGCACTTAGGACATATACTTTTTCCCATAACAGTACTCATCTTATTAGGTATTCTATATCCCATACAACAAAAGAAACTACCAAATATAAGGCCAAATACCATAAGTATTAAAATAATCTCAACATCACCCATACAAAACTCCTTATCTAATAGTATTATACATTCCAAACATAGGAAGTAATACCGCAATTAATATAAATCCAACAATCAATCCAAGAAGAACTATCATAATAGGCTCTATTAATGTTTTAATTTGAGCAACTATATTTCTTTCTTGACTTTGATAATATTCTCCAGTTTTCTCAAGCATAGTAGCAAGTTCACCAGTACTCTCACCTGTAGTAATCATATAATATGCTATATCAGGAATAGCCCAGTGATCTTTAAATGAAGTACTCATTTTCTCCCCAGCAAGTAAATTATTAATAGTGTTAAACATTATACTTTTATATATTTCATTATTAGTTATCTTTCTAAGTATCTCTATACTATCAGTTAAAAGTACATTATTCTTATTAAGAGTTGCAAATGTACGAGCAAATATACTCATCTCTTTATATATTATAAGATTTCCAAATACAGGTAAATGCATAATTATATATTGTATAAATGTTCTAAATGATTTAACTTTCTTATATAAAACTATAAACAATGTAATTACTGTTACACTAACTAATATTATTCTCTTATAACTAGTTACTAAATATGAAGATATATTTAATATAGTTATTGTAAGAGGATTTAACTCAGCTCCCATCGAATCATATACATCTACAAACTGAGGTATTATATATACAAGCATAAATACTACTACAACAATAGCAAATATTAAAACCATACATGGATATGTAAGAGCCCCTATTATTGCTTTCTTATTCTCCTCTATTTCATTATAATAATCAGCCATCTCATCAAGAGTACCCTCTATATCACCTATCATCTCAGCAGACTTAATCATATTTATAAGTAATGGTGGAAAAACATTTCCTTGTTTATATAAAGCATCACTAAAACTATTTCCCATAGTAAGTTCATATATAATCCCATCAAACACACTTTTATATTTTCTTCTTTTATCTTGTTTGGCAATAATCTTAACTGATTCAGCAAGAGGTATACCAGCTTTAATATATGTACTAAGTTGTGTAAGCCAAAATATTAAATCCTTATTACTCATCTTAGATTTAAGTCCACCAATATCAGCATGTAAAAAATTAATATATTTATTGGTTTCTATTTCATAAACAACAAGACCTTCATCTATTAAATATGAATAAACATCTAATTTTGATAAAGCAGCAAAATACCCCTTAACAAGTTTCCCATCTTTATTTCTGGCAAGATATCTATAAGTCTGTTTCTTACTTGCTTTCTTAGCATCTTCTCCTTCTTGTGATACAACAAGTATTTTAAGATTAGCTTCCCTCTGTCTTCTCTTTTCTTTAATAAATGGTATTTCTCCAATTTTAGCATCTATATATACCTTAAGTTTACGTGAAAAAGGAACACCATCTACTACATCATTAGCATTCTTCTTATCATTATTAACTATCTTAGCATAAAAAGAATTAACTTTCCTACTAGTCTTAGTAAATAATATTTCTGGAAGAGATACAAAAATAAAATTAAATATATACACTATCGCTATAACAATAGCTCTAAATAAATAATATATCTCCATAAAAGGCACAAAAAGAAAGAACACTTTTTTATCACTAGCACTACTACTATCCATAAAATGTCCCTCCTCTTTATTCTATATAAAAAGTATAACATATATTTCTAAAAATATAAACTACATTTTTCACAAAATATTAATTATTAAATATAATATTATAGGTGAATATAATGAGTGATTTATTAAATATATTTAAAGGTATTAAATTAGATAATGTAATTAAAGGTACTAATAAAACATTAACTACTATTAAAAAGATAGTTCCAGTTTATAAAGAAGTAAGGCCATTTATAAGAAAAGAAAAATCACTCTTACCATTAAAGAGTGATATAAAAGAACCAATAAACACTATCAAAAAAGAATATATTGATAATGATTCATTAACTTTCTTTCATTAATTAATTATTTATCATCTGTTCTAAGTATACTTAAGAACGCTTCTTGCGGAACTGAAACACTACCTATTTGTTTCATTTTCTTTTTACCTTCTTTTTGCTTTTCAAGAAGTTTTCTTTTTCTTGATACATCTCCACCATAACATTTAGCAAGTACATTTTTCTTAAGTGCGCTTATATCTTCACGTGCTATTACTTTGCTACCAATACTTGCTTGAATAGGTATTTGAAACATCTGTCTAGGTATTTCTTTCTTTAAGTTCTCACATATACTTTTACCTCTTTTATAAGCATTATCTTTATGTACTATAACACTTAAAGCATCTATCACTTCACCATTAAGTAATATATCAAGTTTAACAAGTTTACTTTCTTTATACTCTTTAAAATCATAATCAAAAGAAGCATATCCTTTAGTATAACTCTTAAGTTTATCAAAGAAATCATAAACTATTTCACTTAAAGGAAGTTCATATTTAAGACAAACTCTATTCTCATCTATATATTCACTTGTTATATAAATGCCTCTCTTATCCTGACAAAGTTCCATAACAGTACCTATATAATTATTAGGTACATATATATTAGAACTAACATAAGGTTCAAGTATTTTACTAATATAAGTTGCTTCTGGCATCCTAGAAGGACAAGGTACTTTAACAGTACTACCGTCAGTTAAAATAACATCATAAACAACACTAGGACTAGTAGTAATAATATCTATATTAAATTCTCTTTGTATCCTCTCTTTAGTAATATCCATATGTAAAAGACCAAGAAAGCCACATCTAAATCCAAAACCTAAAGAATCACTAGTTTCAGGTTCAAAAGTTAAACTCGCATCACTAAGTCTAAGTTTCATTAAAGCTTCTTTAAGACTATCGTATTTCTTACTATCAATCGGATAAACGCCACTAAATACCATAGGTTTCATAGGTTTATATCCAGGAAGAGCTAACACATCTTCCCCATCTATACATATAGTATCTCCAACTTCAACATCCCTAATACTTTTAATAGATGCACTTAAAAATCCAACTTCACCAGCAGAAAGAGAATCTTTTTTAACTTCATGAGGAGTATGTTTTCCAAGTTCTAACACTTCATAAACTTTATTACTATTTATAAATCTAATCTTATCTCCTACTTTAACACTACCATCCATAACTCTAATAAGAATAACAACACCCTTATAAGGATCAAAATAACTATCAAATATAAGTGCTCTAAGTTTATCACTTTCACTTTTAGGAGCAGGTACTACTTCTATTATCTTGTCCATAATATTTTCTACTCCAAAACCAGTCTTAGCACTACAGCAGACTATTTCTTCTTCATCAAATCCAATAGTATTAATAAGTTCATTCTTAACTCTATCTACATCAGCATTAGGTAAATCTATTTTATTAATCACAGGTATTATTTTTAAATTAGCATCAAGAGCCAAATATAAATTAGCAAGAGTTTGTGCTTCAATCCCCTGAGTTGCATCAACAACCAATATAGCTCCTTCACATGCAGCAAGACTTCTAGACACTTCATAACTAAAATCTACATGCCCTGGAGTATCTATTAAATGAAGAGTATACCCTTTATAGTTAAGCTGTGCAGTATTTAATTTAATAGTTATACCTCTTTCTCTTTCAAGTTCCATAGAATCAAGTATTTGATCTTTCTTCTCTCTTTCACTTATCGCACCACAAATCTCAAGTATTCTATCAGCAAGAGTACTTTTTCCATGATCAATATGAGCTATTATACAAAAATTTCTAATCTTATCTCTTTCCATACTAAATATTTTAACATAACTTTAATTATAATACAAAATAAAATAAAAAAGGAATTATTCTCCTTAATTAGCAAATAACCTTTTCAAGAAAAATCTTTTTATCAAAAGCACCACGTTTTTGACTTTTTTCATCAGCAGTTTTTATAACATCATCTAAAGTTTTATTTTCTAAACTTGCAAGCGCTTTAATCACTTCAAGCATATCAGCAAGTTCTTCTATCCTATCTATACCTTTTGATTCAATTACTTCTTTATATTCTTCATACAATTTTTTCTCTAGTTCACTTTTATAACTAGTATCATCTAGTACTCTTATAACAGGCATTTCTCCATTTCCTTTTATTATATCTGGAATCTTATCTCTAACTAATTTGTTATATATTCTTTCCATTTTTCCTCCATCCTCAATGCATATTATTACTTAATATTATTATAACATAATTAAAATTAAATCTAAACAAATAAAAAAAGGAATTATTTTCCTCTTGCTTGATGATGTTCTAAAACATCACTTTTTATACTTTCCATTCTAGATAAATAAGACTGAAAATAATCCCTATTCTGTTTTAACATTTTAAGAACAAACTCACCAGAAACTTCAAGATAACCCTCACAAGACAGCATTCCAATTTCATAATCATCATCATTAGTAATTGTTGATACTATTTTTTCACCTGTAAGAATATCTTGCAAAACACCAGGTCTAATTATTCTACATAATATTGGAACATAATGATCAGCTATATCAAAATAACTTTTATCATAAACCGGAATATCTATAGCTATTAATTTGTAACTCCAAGCACCGCTATTATGATTTAAATAAGCTAAAGCATATCTCATTTCTTTTTCTTCTCCTTTTTAAGTTTCATCTCACCATATTTTTCATCCAATTTGACAAATAACAAACTTCCACCAAAACTTAGTGCCGCAGCATAGTAGTAGTCCTTTAAAACACTCCAGCAAATTACTTCGGCTGCAGCAGTTCCAGGAAACAAAACAGGTACAATAAAAGGTGGAGTAATGCCAAGTACAAGAGCCGTTGCTCGAATAGTAGCTAGCAAACTACTTATTTTATTATTTCTCTCAACTTCCTGATTATACTTCTTTATTTCAAGGCTTATTTGTCTATCTATTTCTTCACTTTCTTGAGTTCTATAATTCTTAGGATTTAACGGCATATTTATAATACGAAGAATATATCTATCACTAAACCCTCTAGCATATCTATCAAAATAAGCTATAATATCATTTCTATTACTTCTTCTACATAACTCTCCATTATAATTATACATGAAAGTAAGCCTCTCATCCTCACTATAAAAATAACCAACATCCTCACTAAGTATCCCAAGACATTTCAAATACTCTTCACGATCCATCACTTCATTAGAAAGGCTATTACATCTTTGTTTCAAAAACATCGCGGCCTCATCTTTTTTAATCTTTCCTTCTCCAAAATCGTATTTCAGTCTTTTAAACTCTTCACTATCTGAATATTTCATTTCCCCCTCCTTCAAAATTGCATATATAATATCACATAACACAAATAAAATCAATCAAAAAGATAAGACTATTTAATCTTATCTCCTTCTTTTAACATAGTTCCTATATAAACACCATATCCTAAATTAACTCTATCAACTACTACATGAGTAACTGCTCCTATTATTTTATTATCTTGAACTATTGGTGAACCACTCATTCCTTGTACCACTCCACCAGTTATATTAAGTAGCCCTTCATCATCTATCTGAAATCCAAATGCTTTATTAGTATTCTTTTTATTATTATATTTATCTACTATTTTAATCTTATATTTAATAGGAGCACTTCCATTTGTAACAGTATAAATTAACGCTTCCCCCTTATGAATATCATCATAATCTCCTACACTTATAATTTCTTTATCTGGAATCTTATCTATAATACCAAATATACCAAAATCTGTATTAGATTCTATTGTCCCTATAGATTTATTAAAATTAATATTAGCATTTTTAGCCCCAACATATCCATTATAACTTTTATCTATAGAAGTAACTCTACTTTCAAGTATATTTCCATTTCTAACTTCAACCCTACTATTAGTTTCACTATACATAATCTCATGTCCTAAAGCACCATATATTTTACTTATAGGATCTATATATGTAATAGTTCCAATACCAACTATATTATCTTTTATATAAAGCCCAGTCTTATATACTTTTCCGTCTAAAACTACATTTATATATGTATCTATAATTTTATTATTTCTTCTTATTTTAACCTTTATTTCACTACCTACATTATCACCAATTTTATTACTTAAATCATCTATACTATTAACCTCTATATCATTAACACTAAGTATAACATCCCCACTTCTTAAGTTCTCTTTTCCTATATATTTTCCATTAACTTTATAAAAACCAGTTACTGTAAGACCCTTAGAATTAATATTAATCCCAACATTCTCTCCTCCTAATAATACCTTATTAGAATAACCAAATATAACTGCTGGCCAAAATAAAATAATAAAGAAAAGTCCTATCTTTTTCATACTTCACTTCCCTTTATTATTATGTATAATTTATTACTTTTTATAATGGTAAAAATTACTATTCACTTACATCAAAATCTTCTAGTTTTCCGTCTTCTCCAACTATTTTATTAATAGTTTTATTAGCATTTTTAAGTTTACCCTCACAGTACTCTATAAGTTTCATAGCTTCACTATATTTTTTAATTGAATCATCAAGATTAACATCCCCACTTTCAAGATCTTGTATAATCTTCTCTAGTTCCTTAATAGCTACTTCAAAACTCTTTTCTTTTTCTTTCTCTTCTTTCATTTATTAACTCCTTTAACAACACTATCTATATTTCCATCTTTTACTTTAATATTAATTTCATCATTTACTTTAATACTATTTATATCTTTTACTACTTTCCCATTTTTATATATAATACTATATCCCTTATCAAGTATATTATTAGGATTTAATAAATCTACTTTTATCTTAATAGTATCTAATTTATGAATATTCATGTTTATTATATTAGTAATATCTATATTTAATTTATCATACAAAGTATCTAATTTCTGTTCTTTTACTTCATACATCCTTTTTGGATTATTTAATAAATAATTACTTTTATATTTCTTTAATATTTCACTATAATTATCAATTTTATTTAATAATGCTTTCTTAAGTCTACCTCTGCATGTATCTAAATATCTAAGTATTTCACCTCTATCAGGAACAGCCATAGTAGCAGCACCAGTTGGTGTAGGAGCCCTTAAATCAGCAACAAAATCACTTATAGTATAGTCTATCTCATGACCAACACCACTTATTATAGGAACCCTACTATTATATATACTCCTAGCTACCACTTCTTCATTAAAAGCCCATAAATCCTCTATAGAACCGCCACCACGTCCAACTATCAAAGTGTCTATATCATAATTATTAGCAAGTTCTATCATACGAACTATATTATCTTTGGCAAGATTCCCCTGTACTAAACTTGGAAATAAATAAATAGTTACAAGAGGAAATCTCTTATTAATAGTAGAAATAATATCTTTAATCGCAGCCCCAGTCGGAGCAGTAACAACACCTATCTTACTAGGTATTTTCTTAATATGTTTTTTATGTTCACTTCTAAATAAGCCCTCTTTATCAAGCTTTCTTTTTAATTCTTCAAATAATACATATAAGTTTCCAGTACCATCAAGACTCATCTCTTCTACATACACCTGATAACTACCAGTAGCCTCATAAACACTAACTCTACCCCTTACTAAAACACTATCTCCATCCTTAGGCATAAAATTAAGTTTACTAGCATTAAAACTAAACATAACAGCATTAATTCTAGAAGATTCATCTTTAAGAGAAAAATATAAATGTCCCCTAGTATGATTCTTAAAATTACTAATCTCACCCTTTAAATATATATTAGCTAATTCATAATTATTATCTATAACCCTTTTAACTATATTATTAACATCTTTAATAGTTAAATATTCTTTATTCATTTACTTCCTCTATAAGTATTTTATCAAGAACAGCATTAATTAATTTAGATACTTTTTCATCACTATATTTTTTAGAAAGACTAACAGCTTCATTAATAGCCACAACATTAGGAGTATCAAAATATAATATCTCAAAAGCCCCCATTCTTAAAATAGCTTTATCTGTTTTTCCAAGTCTATCTAAATCCCATCCATCTAAGTATTTCTTAATTATATTATCTATATTATCTATATTTTCAAGCACTCCATTTACTATCTTTCTAACAAAAGTATTATCAATTTCTAAGTTCTCATTTATAACATCTTCTAAAGTATATTCTATATTATTCTTAATATAAAAATCTACTTGATATAGTATAATCATAGCTTTCTCTCTAGCTTCACTTCTATTAAGTTTCATCATATCCTCCACAAATCTATTAAGATTATAACACTTATATTACTAAGTAGCAAGGAAAAATATTTATTCTAAATCAATTATTTTATCATGAAAAAACTTACTAAATACTAGTAAGTTCTATTTCTTTTTCTTTGAATTTCTCATCTATAATTTTATTATATTTTACAGTTAATTCTTGTATTATTTCTAAACTCAATTTTTCTTCATCTTCTCTTATTTCTGCTTTTTTAATTTTATTATTTTCATCTTGTCTTATATTTCTAATTGCTACTTTAGCTTCTTCTGCCATACTAGATGCATCTTTTACATATTTTTTTCTTGTATCAAAAGTAAGTTCAGGAACAGTAAGCATAATAACCTCACCATTATTAGTAGGATTAATTCCTAAATTAGCCTCATGTATAGCTTTTTCTATATTCTTAAGAGCACTTTTATCAAAAGGTTTAATACTTAATACTCTTGCTTCAGGAATAGATATAGTAGCAAGTGATTGAATACTAGTAGGTACTCCATAATAATCTACCATAATACCATTTAATATATTAGGATTAGCTCTACCAGCTCTAATTGTAGTAAATCTACTAACTAAATTATCAACTACTTTATCCATTTTTAATTTTACTTCTTTTTCATCTATCATACATAACCTCTTTCAACCTCATTATATAAAATAATATTATTAAAATCAATCTTTAATTACTAATTTTTCATTTTGATTAAGTCTAATTTTATATATTCCATCTTTAGGTACTACATACTCAAATATTACATTGTCTTCTTTAACATCATCACTAGGAGTATTATCACTTTTATTATCTTTTACTTCTTCCATCTCTTTAATGTCCTCCCTTAAGTATAATATATTATATTTGCTTTTAGTACCACTTCCAACTATATGTTCATTAGTGGCATAAGTATATTTAAAAGGTTCTACTTTTTCTTTATTTATCATAACTTCATAATGTAAATGTGTCCCTTTAGAATAACCAGTATTTCCCATAATACCAATTTTATCACCACGTTTAACTTTATCTCCGACTTTCACTACTACACTATTATATTTCATATGAGCAAGCAAAGTAACTATTCCATTTCCATGATCTATTTTTACATAGTTACCATAACTAAGACTATTTTTATCAGTTCTGTTATAGTCTTTTTTTACATACGTAACTACTCCATCACCAGGAGCAATAATATCATGATTAGGTCCTCCATAACTCGTGCTCCATCCCATATCTATTGCTTTATGAGAAGTTTTAAAACATTGAGTAACACCAACATATTTAACTGGATATATTAATTTAATCATAAGCTAGTCCCTCTCTATAGTTGTAACTTCCTTAATCTTACTAAAAGAAGCAAATATCTTATCTTCAAAAGCTTTATATAAAGAATCAGCCCCTAGAAAACTAAATAACCCAACCCACAAAGCATGTACAATTTTATATTCAGTAAAACTAAGAGTAAAAATAATTCCAAACATCATAGAAACTCCAAAAGATATATAAAGAAGGCAATCACTACATTTAAGTATTGATAATCCTTTAATTTTCTGTACTAAAGCACTACTAAGTATACTAGAAGCTATTGCTATTAGTAGTAAAGATTTTATAAGATCAATATTCATATTTCTTCACCCATTATATTATATTTATAATTTATAAATAGATATATAATGTTTGCACTAAAAAAGAATAGAACTCATCTATTCTAAAGTAAGTACATAAGGATTACTACTACTTCCATCCCCACTACTTCTAACAACATCATTGTTTAAATATACTGCCGGCTTAACAGCTTTAGTAAGAGAAACTTTTCCAATATCTCCTTCACCATTATCTTTAACTTCAAGTGCATTTTTAATTAAAGAAGCAGTTGATGGTATCATTGACCAAGTGGCAGTACTAAAATCAAACCAAGTATCACTTGTACATTTATTATAGTCCGAAATTTTAGTATTATTTGTAGAACAACTTGTACTCATAAGTCCATAATCACTATATGAAAATAACCCAACATATCCATTCCATGTAGTAGCTTTTTCTCCACTATACGCTTCAGTCGTAGTAGAAGTTTGAGATACAGCGTTAACATTCCATTTAACATTAGCAATCATACTTCTAGCATTATCCGTAATTCCAGTACTTGAATAATCTCCTGTTTTATTTAAATAAGCAGCATTAAGTATACTTGCAAGTGATGAAGAACTCCAAACACTCGAAGAACTAGTATTCCATGCAAGAGTACCTATTGAAGTATTTCTCATTATTTTAACTAGATTCTCATTTTTATATGTTCCATCTGATTGTAAAGTAGGAGTATTTATAACACCAATTATTCTCCAAGTTTCCCCATTAAATGTAACATAATTATTAACATTAGCTCCCTGATATCTATATTGTACATCCCCATCAACTGTAATACTAGTTAAATTATTAGCAAGATATACACTAAATGGAGCACTACTATATCTAGCATAAAGAGTAATATCGCTAGTTAGATTAACAACAGTATCACTTCTAATTAATGTACCACCAGTTTTACTAGTATACCAGCCTTTAAATGCTTGATCTGCTTTACTAGCTACAGGAAGTTCACCATAAGTATCATTATTTCTAACAGTCTTACTCTTAGTATTAACACTTCCCCCATTAGCATCAAACGTAACTTTATATGCAGCGCCTAAATATCTAGCAGTAATAGTAGTATCTTTTTGTCCTATCGCTACTGTACTATCACTAGCACTACTATCCCCAGTTATATCCCATCCAGCAAATATAGAATTATCTTTAACCGGAACACTTATATCTTTAAGAGAAAACTCTTCTTCTTCACTTGTAACACTACTTGTACTTCCATTATATGTTCCACCATTAGGATTTATAGTAAGCTTAACTTTATTTAAACTTCCCTTAGCCCTACAATCAGTACTATCAATAGATAAATAAGAACTAACACTAGTATTAAGAAAAGCATTTTGATCTAAATAATCAGAATAACTAAGCCATATATAAAGAGTATATTCTTTATTACCAGAAGCAGGAGTAAACACATTACTTCCAAGTAATAAAGCATTATTATCTATTCTATTAAATCCACCAAAATATTTTTCATCACTACTAACTAAAGCATATCTAAAATAAGGGCTTTTAAGAATATCTGATATATTTTTAATATTTAAATAAACATTTGAACAAGCATTTAATGAACCAGTATTATTAATTGTAAAACTCTTCTTAAAAGCATATTCACTATAATTACTATCATAAATAGGAGCTCCATTAGTTATATTAAGTGCACTATCACTAATACTTACCTTTAATGTACCAGTTGTAACTTCACTTTTAGTACTCCCTTCACCCGTAATTTCCATTACAAAATAAGCAAAAGAACTACTTATAGTTAAAAATGCAAGAACACTAAGCACTAGTAATACATAATTCTTTTTATTCATAAGCTTCCTACTTTCTATCTATATAAATTATAGCACATAACCAAAATATTTCAATTAAAATATACACAAAATTATTAATATTATTCTTTATTAAAAAAGCATCTATTTAAAAATGCTTATTTCATACTTAATACCTTTCTATTTTTAACACTACTTTTAATTTCTTCTGGTATAATCCTATCATCTATAATAGTTACTCTTCCACATCTAGGACATAAAACATAATATGCATCCTCTTCTTCCATACTAACTGGATTCCATCTCTTTTTATAATGCAAATTATCATAACTAATACTTATATGACTAAAACACCCTTTCATATAACCAGTAAAATTATCATTATTTAAACATATATAATCTATATCCCACATAACTATTCCTCAGCTCTCTTATTTTTACTTATTAATTTTTCTTCTTTTGTTAAGAATCTAATTCTCTCTATAATTCTTCTTGCTTTAATAGGATCATTTCCTCTAGAAGTTGCACTTAAATGTTCTTCTAACTCAGAAAGTGTATAATTAGAAGTAAAGAATGTAGTTAAATCATTATCCATCCTATATTGTAATATAGTTCCAAGTATTTCATCTCTAGTAAAACTAGTATTATTTTCAGCCCCAATATCATCAAGTAATAATATATCGCTAGTACTTATTTCATCTATTATATCTGCATAACTTCCATCATCCATACTCATCTTAAGTTTTTGAATTAAAGTTGGAAAATATACATTAACACACTTATACCCTTTCATAGAAAGCTCATTTAATAAACTACTTAATATATATGACTTTCCACTTCCAAAATTACCACTTAAATAAAGCCCTTTTACATTTTCATTTTTTACTTTCTTTTTAAGAAAATCTTTTATATATTTAATTATTTCACTTCTTTCCTTTTCATTCCATAAATCACTCAAATTAGCATTTCTAAGTATTTTAGGTGTTTCAAAAAATGTAGTATTATTCTTTTTAATACTTTTTGAATATTTACACTCTTTATATTCAAACTCTAACGAATCATTATATACACAAGGATAGTATACTCTTCCCTTAAATTTATTTTTACATTCATTTATTCCTTTACATCCCTTACAATTATTAAGTTCCATAACACTATCTTGTAAATGAGAAGTATATTTCATAATAATGTCTTCACTTATATTAAATCTATTACATAGTTTACAAAAATCTTCATCTTTACATGCAACTAAAAACTCTTTTCTTAAATTATCATTTATATATTTTCTACTTTTACTTACGCTATCTTTAATACTATTCATTTTCTAAACTCCTCTAAAAAGCTATTAAACTCAGCATTATTCTCATAATCACTACTAGATTCTATCTTTTCATTAAACCAAGCAGGAACAGTTTCTTTTTTCTTTTTAACTTCACTAACGCTTGACTTTTTATATTTCTTTTTATGTTCTTTTTCAGCAATTTGCATTGCTTCGAGTGCAGTTTCTATATTACTTCTTTTCCACTGTCCAGCTATCGTATCAACATAAGATTTAACAAGTTTATTATTATTTGTTCTAAGTACATAATCTATAAGTACATTTATAACCGCAGGATTAAGTTTAACATCTATAAGTAATTCTTCTAATATACTCATATCTCTACTAGTAGGCTTAGCCCCTTTATATTTAGCCCTTAAAAACTCATAAGGACTTGTATTTTCAAATACATTTATTATTTTACCTCTCTTACTATTATCACCTTCAGCATTTTTTAAATATTCAGGCTGTGACTTAAATAGTAAACTAGGAAGCCTATTATCATTATTAAATTGATAATATTTTTTAGCATTCCTTCTAAGTTCATCTCTCTCTATATTTCCTTTTTCATTTAAAGATGCTCTTATTAAATCAGCCATATTAATGGGATCAATCTCATATAAGAAAGATAAATTAACTATTAATTCTCTATTTGCTTTATTTAAACATTTTTCATTAAACATATCTTTTGGTATAGAAGAAACTATTAAATCAAAATCATAATCAAAATCATAATTTAAAAGTAATTTATTCTTTTTATATAAATCTTCACAATTAATTTCCATCATAGTATATTTAGATGATTTAAATACTCCATCAAAAGATACTGTTATATCTTCATAGTCTTTTAATGATATTTTAGGATGTTTAAAGAACTCAGTTATTTTAGTATACTCACTCTTTCCAACATTATTGTATAGTACTACATTAAATATAGGATGAGATAAAAACTCACTTGCACTAAGTGGACTATATAATTCATATATATAATAATTTAAATCTCTTGACATATAGTATGTCTTCATAAGGCCTATACCTTCAAGCTTTAGCCTTGCTTCTTTAAGTGCTTCTAAAGTTAAAGACATACTTGTTATTAAATGATGATGAGTTTGCTCACTTGATATATAAGAAAAATTAGGTACCTCGCTAAGTAACTTTAAATAAAGAGAAACAGCAGTATTTCCTATTAAAGGCATATAAAGCATATTTAATACTAATTTATCATGTTCTCCACATAAACTTTTATCAATAACTTGATAAATATCAGCAGGATATAAAGATACCTTTTTCATATACTCTTCCTTTCATAAGTATTATATATTAAATTAAAATGAAATAAAAGACTTAATTTAATAAGTCCCTATTATGTTCTAAAAACAAATTAACAATTTCATCATATATTGATTCATCTATTTTTTCTAAATATTCTTCTCCATCTATAATAATAGATTTTCTAAATATAGTTTTACTTTCATCATCCTTTTTAGATAAAAGTAAATATTTTTCTTGTTCATAAATAATACTATCTAATAATATATAATCATCATTATCAATAGTATATATATCACACACTTCTTCCATGTTCACTTTCTCCTATAACAAACTCATTATTATCATAATCATAAAAACCATTTACATTATGCACATCATGAAAAGTAGATTTATTTACACTTTGGCTTGTTTTATGACTTCTTATACTTTTAAGTCTATCTTCTTCCTGTCTTTCTTCATAAGCGTTGTATACTTTACCACCTAGAAAGGCTAAATATCCAAGTGCTGCAAGAGCAACTACTAATCTTTTGATTCTATCTTCTTCAGAATTTCTTTCACTTCTTCTAATCGCTTTTTCTCTTTTCTCTTTTTGCTCCCTAATACTTCTATACCTATTATATTCTCTATCAAGATAATTAGAAACAACCTCATCGCATTTCTCTCTATCTATATTAGACATATTAACTCCATGTTCCATTAATATAGCAGTTATTTCATTCTTATGCATTTCTCTCTCTTCGCTGCTATTATATGTATTAGTTATACGTTTATCTGCTTTACTACCACTATCAAAGGTTTTAACTTTAACTTTATAAAAATCATCACTAAAATTATTACCATTTGCTAAAATCAAAGCAAGATTTTTATCATATATACCTCTAGCTACATCTTGAGGAGTAATATCACTTTCTAAATAAATATTAATAATATTTTGAGTAAGTTCTCCTAAATTAACATCTTTTTTTAATATACCTGTATTATAAAATCTATTTAATTTTCTAGTTAAATATTCTTCTATACTAATAACCTCATGACTAACACCTTGATTACTCATATTTACTTCATTTTTTCTTTTTTCTGTTTCTTCTTTTTTTATATCTTCAATCCTTTGTTTTTCTAAAGCAATGCCATTTTCTCTCGTATTTTTTACTAATAAATCAAGAGCACCATCACTTCTCATACCCCTAATTCCATCATGTCTAACAATATAATCAAAAGCAAAAGCCATACTAAGACCACGAACATTTTCGCTTATAAGTCTTGAATCTATCAAATAATCACAAACCTTATAAGCCATAGTTTTAATTCTATCATATTCTACTTCATCAATATTTCTAATATTTAAATTAGCATAATCAGCTAAGAAATCCATATAACTATCCATACACTTCACCTATATTAATTTTACAATAATTATTCTTTTAAGTCCATACTCTTAAAATAATTATATACATTTTGAGCAACAGTATAAGGAACTACAGTCGCAATTTCATCAACTGTACTATTTTTAATCTTACTAACACTTCCGTATTTCTTGATAAGCGCCTTCTTCCTTACTTCACCAAGTCCACTTATATTATCAAGAACACTTGATATACTACCTTTACTTCTAATTTCCCTATGATAACTAATTACAAATCTATGAGCTTCTTCATCAATTCTTGAAAGCAATCTAAATACATTAGAAGATTTACTTATTTCAATAATGCTTCCATCACTTCTAATAATCGCATCCGGACTATGATGATTATCTTTACGAACACCAATAACCATAATATCTAGATTTAATGAATTTAATACTTCAAGACAAGCATTGATTTGATTAATACCACCATCAACTATAATTAAGTCACACATTTCAAGATTATCATATAAAACTCTATAATATCTTCTATAAATAACTTCTTTCATTGCTTTAACATCATCGTTAGCTTCAAATGATAACTTAAACTTTCTATAATTTTTCTTATATGGAACACCATCAACAAAACAAACCATAGCAGACACAGTAAAAGTTCCAAACAAATTTGAATTATCAAAAGCTTCTATCATATGAAGTTTAGAAAGTCCTAGTATATCTCTAAGTTCATTAGTTGCATTCTCAGTAAACTCTTCATTCTTATAAATAAGTTTTATCTCATTGTCATAATATATTTTTGCATTATTATAAGCCATATCAAATAACTTCTTTTTTTCTCCCCTCATTACTGATATAAACTTACTACTAACTGCACATTCAAGTAATTCCTTATCAATATCGCTTGGCACAATCACTTCTTTAGGTGCTATATTATTTTTAGAATAAAATGATGTTATATAATATAAAACAGTAGAAGATATTTCACCTATAACAGGAATAATTTTATTATTAAAGCCAACTAATTTTCCATTTCTTAAAAACATAATAGTAATGCTAACATAAGAGTTATCGTAATAATAATTTATAATATCTCTATTAACCCCATCATTAAGTTCAACATTCTGGCTTTTAAAAGTGATATTGACATACTCTAAGTCGGTGGCTAATTCTTTACAAACTTCATAATTCATGTTCCTTGAATTAATTTCTATCTTTTCGTTAATTTTATCAATTAATATTTTTATATTACCATTTAATATAGACAATATTTCTTCTTTAATTTTAGTATCATCAGCATCCTTATACTCACAATATCCAAGACATTCCCCAATATGATAATATAAACATACCTTTTTAGGCATGGTATTACATTTTCTTAAAGGATATAATCTATTAATAAGATTAACAAGTCTTCTAGCTGCATATTGATTAGGATATGGTCCGTATAAATGAGTATGTTTTTTATTAACATTTATTTCTCTCTTAACAATTACCCTAGGATATTTTTCATTTGTAAACTCAATATAAGGGTAACTCTTATCATCTCTAAGAAGTATATTATATTTTGGATCATATTTCTTAATCAAATTAAGTTCTAATATAAACGCTTCTTTTTCGCTATTTGTAACAATATAATCAAAATAAGCAACTTCACTAACCATTTTTTTAGTTTTTCCAGTTACTCTTCCAGTAAAATAACTTTTAAGGCGGTTAAATAATATTTTAGCTTTTCCAACATATATTACTACCCCGTCTTTATTATGCATCATATAGCACCCACTTTGTTTAGGTACATTTTCTAATTCTTTCTTAAACATATAAATCACTAATAATATTATAACAATTTATAATCAAAATTAACATAGAACTTTAAGTTTTATAAAAGAAATGTTAAAATTAAGCAAAGGAGTTTACAATGAAACAAATTAATAATAGCTTTTTGGAAGTTAAAAAATCTAAGTTTTATGGTTACTTATATGAAATTAATAGTATAGAAGAAGTGCAGGAAATACTGGATGAAATTAAGAAAAATAATAAGAAATGTAAACATATAGTTTATTCGTATATATTAAATAGTTGTGAGAAACTTTTCACAGATAAAGAACCGTCCGGTTCGACAATAGGATTACTTAACACCTTAAAAAGGAACAATTTAAATAGTCACCTAATTATTGTAGTACGTTACTTTGGTGGCACACTCTTAGGAAGTGGACCACTCACAAGAACATACTCAAAAGTATCAAATAACCTTGTCAAATAAGGACTTTCTGCTTTCAGGGCAAAATGCCTTACTTAAGGGCAAGCCCACAGACTTCACATCCGGTAGTCGCTACCGTACTTAACAAATATAAAATTATATTTTGCTTAACACATTAAATAAAATGTGTTTTTTTACTCTTCATGATTATTTCTCTTATTACTTATAAATGACACTTTCTCAGCAATAACATCCATGCTATATCTTACATTATTATCAGCTTCATACCTAGATGTTTGAAGTCTACCACGAACTCCAACTATATCACCCTTTTTACAGTATTCACAAGTACTCTCAGCTATCCCATTCCATAAAACACATCTAACAAAATCACTCTCATAAATTCCTTCCATATTTTTATATGTCCTAGGAATCGCAACAGTTACAACAGTTTTCTTTTTATTGTTTTCAGTAACTACAATATCTGGATCACTAACAAGTCTACCAGTTAAAACCACCTGATTAATCATACATTTCCTCCTTTCAAATACACTATATAATATTTTAAAATGCACTGCAAATCGCTAAAACAAGAAAATAACATACAAAAAAGAAACTAAAAACAAGTTTCTCTTACATGATTTATATATTTTATATTATTGCTAGCAATTAAAAATATCATAATAAACAAATTTAACATTTTTAAAAAAAATTATTCACAATACTCATAAAGTGCTTTTCTATCCTTAAGTGCATCTATTAATAAATCGATTTCTTCATAAGTATTATAAAAATATAAACTTATTCTAACAGTATCTTCTTTATTATCTCCCATTTTAGCACAATGTTTACCACTTCTAACACATATCTTTTTAGTATTTAAGTAAAGTCCTACATCTCCTGATAAAAGTCCATCAACATTTATAATTACACTTGCTCCTTCGCAGTCTTCATTATAAATCTTAACATATGATATTTCTTTTAGTCTTTTAACTAAATATCTTCTTAAATATTTAACATGTCTTAGGATATTATCCATACCTATTTCATTTAAAAACTTTATCGTTTCACTAAATCCAACTATCGCAGATAAATTAGGTGTTCCTGCTTCAAATCTATAAGGAAGTGGTAATAGTTTTAATTTATTTTCATCATATGTCTCATTCATCCCACCACCATAACTATAAGGTATCATTTTATTTAAAAGTTCACTCTTTCCATATAATACCCCAAGTCCAGTAGGTCCACACATTTTATGAGCACTAAAAGCAAGAAAATCAGCATCCATATCACTAACATCTATTTTCATATGAGGAGCACTTTGAGCAGCATCCACAACAACCAAAATACCATATTTATGAGCAATACTAGTTATTTTTTTAATATCTCTAACATCTCCACTAACATTAGTAACTTGAGCAAGAGATATAACCTTAGTTTTTGAGTTTATCTTACTAACCAAATCATTAATATTAAGCTTTTCATTAACACTATCAACAAACACCACTTTTACATTCTTTTTAATACTTAAAATTAACCAAGGTAATATATTAGAAGCATGCTCACTACTTGATAAAATAATCTCATCCCCACTATCTAAATTATTAAGAAAATATCCAAATACTATAGTATTAATAGAGTCAGTTGTATTTCGGGTGAAAATTATTTCTTCTTTACGTCTTGCATTTATAAAACATTTAACAAGATCTCTAGTATAATCTATCTCATCATCTACTTTAAAGCTAATATCGTAGTCTCCCCTATGACTATTAGCATTATAGTCTAAATAATACTCATTCATTTTATTTATAACTCTATAAGGTTTAAATGTAGTAGCTGCATTATCAAAATATACTAAATCTTTTTTTAACATTGGAAAATCATTACCATTCATATACTCTACTCCTAATATATTATACGTACACATAATAAAATGCTTCATTGTAAATATCATTCTTGAAAGAAAAAATAATATAGATTATAATTAAATAGAGGTGAATAAAATGGATTGTATATTTTGTAAAATAATTAAAGGAGAAATACCATCTTATACTATATATGAAGATGAATATGTTAAATGTTTTCTAGACATAAATCCAAACTGTAAAGCACACACTTTAGTTATACCTAAAAAACATTTTTTAGATAATAATGACATAGATAATGAGTATTTAATTAAAATACATGAAGCATCTAAAAAAGTAATTGATATAATTTCTAAAACATATAAAGTAACCGGATATAGATTAGTACAAAATAATGGTATTTTAGAAGAAGTTAAACATTACCATTTACATGTATTACCAAGCTATGAAGATGATATTAATGAAAGCGTAGAAGAAGTGTACAATAAATTAAAAAAGAATTGTTAAATTACCATATTTAATGTATAATAACACATGAAAGGACGTGAATTATGGACGAAGGGATGAAAAAACTTTTAATAATAGGTGGCTCTATTATGGGAGGCTTATTATTAATTATATTAGTTGCAGCTATAATCGGAGGCACAGGTAGTAAAAACCTAACTTATGAAGAGTTTGAAAATAGATTATATAATGCTGCAGTAAGATATTATCAAGATAATAAAAAAGAATTACCTAGTTATGATGGTGAAATCACATTAAGTTATAGTACTTTAGTAAACAAAGGTTACATAAAACCAATAGAAAAATTACTTAAAAATGGAAGCAGTTGTACAGCAGAAGTTAGAGTTACTAAATATGCAGACAATTACTCATACGTTCCATACATTAATTGTGGAAGTGACTATACTACTAAAGAATTATATAATGTAATATTTGAAGATAATCCTACTGTTACTGAAGGTAAAGGATTATATGAAGGAAATAATTATTATTATTTTAGAGGCGAAGTCACTAATAATTATGTTGGACTTAATGACAAATTATATAGAATAGTAAAAATAAATGATGATAATACTATTACTGTTATAAAACAAGAAAGAACTCCAAACACATATACTTGGGATAACAGATACAATATAGAAGAAAAGGGAAATTATGGTATCAACGATTTTGAATTAAGCAGAATAAAAGATACACTTAAAACTTTAGCAACTACAGATGAAATATTTACAGATACTACGAAAGCAAAACTTACACCTAGACAATTATGCATAGGCAAAAGAAAATTAGATACAAGTGATAAAACAAATAAGATAGAGTGTTCTAAATTAACAGAAGATAGTTACTATCTAGGATTATTAACCGTATCTGATTATTTAGAAGCAAGCTTAGATCCAAATTGTACTAACATTAGTTCAAAATCATGTATGAATTATAATTTTCTTGCTACAATTGGTTCATCATTTACTTTAACAGCAGTAGAAGATAACACAAACGAAATATATTATTATAGTACTCGTGGAGTTAAAACAAGAGATGCATTTGAAAAGCAATCATTAAATGTTATAACATTTATATCAAACAAAGCAATTTATGATAAAGGAAATGGTACAGAAAGTAATCCATATATTATTAAATAAAAAATTAACCAGGAATTATCCTGGTTTTATATTGACTTAATCTTCATCATTTAAAACTAAATCTAAATAACATTTTCCACAAAGAGATTCATAACAAACATCATCTTGTCCATCAATCGCAACTTGTGCTCCGCTTGTTGTAAACTTACCATTTACTTTCCTAGCATTAAACTTAGCTCTCTTGCCACACCTACAAATTGTATATAACTCTTCCATATCATCAGCAAGTTCAAATAATCTAGCACTACCAGGAAATGATAAAGTCTTAAAATCTATTCTTAACCCATAACAAATAACAGGAATATTTCTATATTTAGTAAACATAAATAATTCATCGACCTGGTCCTTTTTTAAAAACTGTGCCTCATCAACAAAAACACATTTTGTATCATTACTAATACTATTTAAATATTCATTAAGATTTTCATTTTCTCCTATAATATGATCAACTTTCTTACTAATACCTATTCTAGAAAGTATAGCATCTTCACCTTTAGTATCTATACCAGGTTTTAATATAAGTACTTTCATTCCCCTTTCCTCATAGTTATGAGCAGCTTGAAGCAATAGCGTTGTTTTACCACAGTTCATAGCCCCATACCTAAAATATAATTTTGACATATCTATTCCCTCCTTTTAAAACATTCATAATATACTTTTTTAAGTCTATCATTAGTTACATGAGTATATATTTGAGTGGATTTAAGTGATGAATGACCAAGTAACTCTTGCACTATTTTTATATCACATCCATTATTAAGCATATCAGTAGCAAAAGTATGTCTTAACACATGAGGTGTAACATGAGTTTTAATAGACAACTTATTCATAATATTATTCATAATATATCTAATTCCACTATCAGTAAGTTTTTCACCATTAGCATTTAAAAACAAATAATTATTATCTTTCCTCTTATGAGTATCCAAATACTTTTCCATAATCTCTTCAGCATACTCGCCATAATAAACAATTCTCTCTTTATTTCCTTTACCAAGCACATTAATTCTTTTATTATCAAAATCTATATCACTTATCTTAATATTAACAAGTTCACTTACCCTAACTCCAGTAGCGTAAAGCATTTCAATTATAAGTCTATCTCTAAGTGAATCTTTATCATTATTTGATTCATCTAATATTTGAAGTAATTCATTATAATATAAAAACTTAGGAAGCATCTTTTCTCTTTTCAAATATTGGACTTTATAAAGAGGATAATCTTTTTTACTAATAATATTATTATGCATAAGATACTTATAAAAAGTTTTAAATGTAGATAAACTTCTATTAATAGTAGAAGATTTCTTTTTATTCTTACTTAAATACGTAATATAACTTCTAATATCTTCTTCACTAGCAAAAATAATATCTTTTCCTAAAAACTCATAAAAATAATACAAATCATTCATATATGAGTTTAATGTAAGTAAAGAATAATTTTTTAAAAGAACATAGTTGTAAAAGTCCTCAATATAATTAGTTTTAACAAACTCTTCTCTATCCATAAGTTTATTATACAACAAAAGAGACTTAATTAAAAGCCTCTTATCTATATAACACTCTTAAAGAGTGGCCTAATATATATTATGGAAAAAATATATTTTGTTGCATTATTTATAACAATTTAAACGTTTTTACAAAGGAAGTTTTATATATACCGTAATAATACTTAATATCAATTTTATAGTAGATAAGTTCTTACCTTATCTACTATATATTATGTAAATAGATAATTTCTATATAGTTAATTTACATTATATTACATATTAACTCTAGGAAAAACCATATCTAAATCAGTAGGTACTTTAGATATAAAACTAAATAAAGCATTAGGTAATTCATCTTTTTTAGTGCTAAATCTACCAGTAGCAGTTTTAGAATCCTCTGATACTCTATTAATACCAGGAAGTTCATTAACCATATCAACATTGCATATTTTAGGAATAAAATATTCTACCCAGACTTCTTCTCCATTAATAGTAATTTCAGTAGTTAAAGCGTGCCCTCTATCTCCAACCATCATAATCATTCTTCTTTCATTAATAATTAACATATCAGTAACTCCTACATCTAAATCTAAAGGAAAATTATCAAATAAACTTTCAAAATATGAAGAATTATAACCTCTTAAAGATACATCCTGTTTATTATTATTAATCTTAAAATTAATTAATGGCATAGCTTCTATAATTTTATTATTATTTACAATATAAGAATGAATATAATGTAAAAACTCATTAATAGTTTTAGAATAAGATGTAATATTGGTATCAGAAATCTTATATCCTACACATCTTTCTTTAACTAAGTCTATAAATGAAAGATCCATATTAGCAATACAATCAATATAAAAACGTTTAAGCTTATACATATCAAGTCCACAAGAATAAAACTTATTTTTAATAGATTCTTCCATTTTTTCTAAATCACTAAAAGCAGAAGAATTAATTCCAAACACATCACTAACTATACATCTAAGTTCACTAAAAACATATATAAGAAAATCGCTAAGTCTATTAGAATATTCAAGTGCACTATTTTCTCCTATATATCCATTAGTACTTTGAAATGCTACATTATACATATCTTTTTTAATTCTAACATCAGCTTCAAAAAAATGCTGTAGTTTTATCATATCAACTTCCATAAAGTTTACCATCTCCATATATATTTTATCAAACATTACACTTCACTTCAATTATTGATTTACACGTTCCAGTTAACTAGACACATTATCGTTAATTAGCACATATCACGAGCAATAATACTATTATCACTACAATAATCCATCACATATTGATTATTCTTTCTACAGATTATAATTCCTACAGTTTTATTATCATCTATACACTTCACATTTTTATCAATATAATTCATATATTTTTTCATTTGACCAGTATGATTAAAGTTTAATTCCATAACTTTCAATTCAATCACAACATAGCATTTAAACTTAATATTATATAAAAGTAAATCAATATAATTATATCTGTAACCAATGTTAAACTTATAATTATTATAAAGAAAATAAATAACATTAGAATTATCATTTTCATTATTATATTCACCAGTATTTAGAAACTCTAATTTATTCCCTTCTATATCTAATTTCTTAATGCACGAATAATATTTGATATTATATTTTAGAAGCTCATCTATTAATTCATTTTCAAGTTTATTATAATTACCACAATTAAATATAACATTTGAAACATTAATATTTTTAATAATATACTTTGCATTTCCTATATGATCCATATCTCTATGTGCTAATTGTCAATTAGTAAGTCGAATGCAATGCTTTTATTTATAAAGTAAAAAGATTACTTTTTCGCAATCCTTTCATCTTTATCTTTATTCAAAACTCGATTAATATAATTGAATCCATCATTCATTTTTTCTTCAATTGATATATCTTTACTATAGATGTTTCTCAATTTATCCATAACTTTACTAGAATCATCTTCAAGTTCATAAAAGCTATCATATCCTCGTTCATTAAATTCAAACATTGTAGAAAATGGTTTATTATTCAAAATAGGATCAGTTACCATCTCGCTATATTGCCATACTAAATATGGTGAGTCATATTCACATCTTGGCGTTTCTGGATGAATTTGTTTCCATTTTTCAAACCATAAAAAATGTAAGGTTTCATGAGCACAAACTTCTAATAATTTAGAATCAGCAACGCCTGTACCAATTGAAAAAGAAAAATTGTCTAAATATCTTGGAAAAACCGGAATTAATCCAACAGTTGCACTTATTTCTTTTAAATTATTTGGCCATTTTATATTCAAATATGATGATAACGCCTTAAAATAACTATTATTATATTGTCCCCATAGCGTGTTATATCTTTCAGTTTCACTTTTTATTCTATGTTTATGTTTATTATAATCATTGGTAACTATTTCTTCTATAACTTTATAACTTTCATTTCTAGATAAGTTTGTATCCAAATTAGCTAGTTGTGGAAAGTATTTAATTGTAAAATCATGAACGCTTAATGCTCCGTTGTTTTCGAAATATGCCCACTTTATAACATCTATGTTTTCTTGCAAAGTCATTTCTTTAAACATAATTTTTGGTAAAGCCATATTATCACATCCTATAGATATTATATCATATGTTTTATCTATTCTTTCAATTTCTCACTTTCTTTTTCTGATTTTTTTAAACTCTTATCTGGAGTTGGTAAATCTTCATGCATAGTACCACCTAATCTTTTAATGCTATTTCTAACTTCTTTACCTACTTCATAATGAACATAATTTGCAACATCTTGTTTGAGCAATTCTAAATATATTATCTGCAAGTTCTTCACTACCCATATTATCTAAGATATCTTCCCTGTACCTTAATTTTTTTCTTTTAAAAATATCATCAGCTGTTTCACCATTATAAAGTCTTTTGTATCCAGCATTATGAAATCTAGCTAAATCCTTTACTACACTATTAACTGCTGTTTGATTTAAATTACAATTACCTTTTCGTGCTTGATTTCTCCTATATAATCTTTTTTCATCTTCCTTCTTATAGACTACAGGTTTTAATTTTTAATTTGTTATTTTTAATCTTAAACATAATACTTCCATCTTGATCTGTCCTGTATATTTTAGAATTATCTAAATTATTAAGTACTTCTTTATTCGGATGACCATATCTATTATTCTTGCCAACACTAATTATGGAATACTTTGGTTTTATCTCATCAATAAATTTTTTATCACTACTTGTCTTAGATCCATGATGTCCTACTTTAAGTACATCCATATCACTTATATTATATTTATCTAAAATATCTTTTTCTTTCTCTATTCCAGAATCTCCCATAAGCATAAATTTGTAACCATCTAACTCTATATAAATAACATTACTATTATCATTTTCATTATCATATTCTTTTGTTTGAAGGAAGTATAATTTGCTATTATCTATGTTTAATTCTTTAATGCATGAATAATATTTAATCTTCTTTTTTTCTAATACTTTAATTAGTTCTTTTTCTAAATCATTATATTCTCCACAATTAAATATAACTTTCTAACCTTAATATTTTCTATAACATTTAAAGTATCACCCATATGATCATAATCACCATGTGGTGACATATATTTATGCATACTGATTTATGCAAAGAAAAAGAACCTATAGGTTCAATTTGTTTTTTATATAATCTAAAATAAAATTAATACAATTATTATATATTTTATCTAACTCCTTTTGGGTAGTAATTTTATAATTATAAATCTTTAGTTTTGAAAACATATTAACTTTATCAATGTCTTTATTTGCAGATATTATATAATTTTTCAACTTCTCTTTGTCAAAGGTTGCCTCATCTATATTAATTACATTGTCTATACATTTTAAACTATTAAATTTACAAACATATCCGTGGTTAATTAGCCAACTATCATAAATATTCATTTCCCTATGTTTTAAATCTTTTCGTGTTTTTCCATCTAGCAGTTTTTTCTTTCCTTTTAAATACATTCCATTTCCATTATCATTCTCATCGTATATGTAAAAATGTTTAAAAAAGTACTCATTATAAAATCTATCTGTTAATAAATGTATAAGATATCCTAGCATTATGGGATTATCAAGTTTATTCTTATATTTAAATAAAAATTTATCTGGATTGGCTAATCCTTCTAAATCTTTTTCTCCAACTTGATAATGAGCTATAGAATGATCTTTCTCTTGACAAATATCTGGAAGAACACTGCCTAACATAATTGAATCTAAATCTAGTTTTAATTTATCATTAACTTTTTTAGCAATGGCCAAATGAATTTTATGAGTTGGCATATTATCACATCCTATATCTATTATATCACACCAATTCATATTCTCTAGCAATTATTCTCTCATCAGAGCAATATTTAATTACATATTTATTATCTTGTTTGCAAATAATAATTCCTACTGTATCATTTTCTTCAATAGTTTTTATATTCTTATCTATATAATTCATATAAGCCATAATTTGACCTGTATGCTCTTTCTTAAGTTCTGTTATCTTTAATTCTATGACTACATAACACCTATATTTAATATTATAAAGTAATAAATCAATATAGTTGTATCTATTACCTAATTTAATTGGATATTCACTTTTTATAAATGTAAACCCATTTCCTAATTCTTCTAGAAAATTTTCAATATCTTCCAAAATCAATTTTTGTAATACTTTCTCTGAAAATATATCATACTTATTGCAATTTTTAATCAAAATTGGATTCTTGATAAAATCAACTATATCGGATTCTTTTTGTTCTACTGATTTATTTTTAGTAGATTCCGGAAGTCTTTCATATTCATTAGATTTTATTCTTTCTCTTAACTGCCTAACTGATAAATTATTATTTTTAACTAATTCTACGTAATAATTAATTTTATCAGTATTCTCAAAAGATAGTAATTCACAATAATGCGACCAAGATAATTGTGCAGACAGTGTCTGCACTTTTTCATTCAACTCATAAAACTTTGACATTAACCATAGATTTCTCTTACTATAACCTTTACCTAATTCATATGTTAATCTCTTCGAATATTCTTTTATTATTCCTTCTCCATAATGATTACCTGCTTCACTTAACATTCTTCCAACGTTATAATATGCATCCAAATCACTCTTATTAATTGAATAACTTTTAACTTTTCTATTTATTTCATTATTTATTAATTCATTTTTAATTTCATTATAATAGTTCATATTACTCCTTTCTATGGACTACAAGTCTCAATTTTCAATTTATAATTTTTGATTTTAAACATAATACTACCATCTTGATCTGTTCTATATATTTTTGAATCATTTAAAGTGTCCAATACTTCTTTATTTGGATGACCATATTTATTGTTCTCTCCAACACTTATAATTGAATATTTAGGATTAATAATATTATAAACTTTTCGCTGCTACTTGTATCAGAACCATGATGTCCAACTTTCAAAAAATCTATATCAGGTAAATTATATTTCACCAATATATCATTTTCTCTATTAATCCCAGCATCTCCCATAAATAAAAACTTATAATTATTATAATTGAAATAAATAACACTAGAATTATCATTTTCATTATTATATTCACCAGTATTTAGAAACTTTAATTCATTTCCGTTTTTATCAGTATTAACTTCAATTTTCCTAAAACTTGGTTCATAATCATCATGCTTACTTGGAATATCAAAATAGATTATATTGGGTTTTTTCTCTTTACCATATAAAAAGGCCCCATATTCTAATTCTTTATTACCACTAAATGCACATAAATTAATATCTGCTGATAATCTTGTGCAAACTTCTGCAGATAAAACATCATTATCCATAATATCACCTCTATAAGTATTAGATCATACTAATTGATATTCTCTAATAGCAATTCTTTCATCTGAACAGTATTCTATTACAAATTTATTTTCTCTTTTGCATATTAATATTCCCATTGTATTATTGTTACTTATTTCTTTTATGTTTTTATCTATGTAATTCATATACTTTTGAACCTGTGAAATATATTCAACTTTAAATTGGGTAACTTTTAATTCAATTACTACATAACAATTAAACTTTATATTAAATAATAACAAATCTATATAATGATTTCTATCACCTATTTTTATTTTATATTCACTACCTATAAAACTAAATGAATTACCAAGTTCTCTCATAAATGATTCTATATCTTCTAATATTAAATTATGTAATGCTTTTTCGTTAAATATCTTAATATTATTCTTATTTCTAATTAATATTGGATTTGGTACTAAATCTTTTACTTCAATCTTATCATCAAGTATTAATTTGTTTTTAGTTTCGATTGGTAATCTATTGTATTCATTATTGCGAATCTTTTCTCTCAATAAATCACGCCCAATATTTTGTTGTCTACAGATATTGATATAATAACTTATTTCATCTATATTTTTTAAAGGTAATAACTCGACATAATGGCTCCAAGACAATTGTGTCGCAAGCTGCGACACTTTTCCATCACTAAACATACTATAGAATTGTTTCATCCTAAATAAGGTTCTTCTATTATATTTTTTACCAACTTCAACAACTAATTTTTTAGAATATTCATCTATAATATTATCTCCATATTTACCACCTGCATCATTTAGCAACTTGCCAATTTCAAAATATGTAATAACTTTATGTCTTTCCTTCGAATAGTCTTTTACTTTTGAATATATTTCATTATCTACTAATTTTTCTTTTATCTCATTATAATAATTCATATTACTCCTTCCTACGGACTACAAGTTTCTTTTTTAACTTATTATTTTTGATTTTAAACATAATGCTACCATCTTCATCTGTTCTATATATTTTTGTGTTTGCTAAATTATTTAATACTTCTCTATTTGGATGACCATACCTATTATTCTTATATCATCCCTACTTTTCAATTTATTTCTTACATAATCTGGTATTCTTTCGTACTCATTAGATCTTATTTTATTTCTTAATTGTCTAACATCTAAATTATAGACTTCTCATTGATTGACATAATATTCTATTTTATTTATATCATCGAATGATAACATTTCATACCAATGACTCCATGTTAACTTTCCCGACAAAGTCGGGACTTTTTCAATTATATTATAAAATTGTTTAATTTTATATAATAATGATGGCGTATATTTTTTACCAAATTTATTTGTTAATCTTTTAGAATAGTCCTTTATTACACTTTTTCCATACTTAGTATCTACATTTTTAAGTAGTTCTCCAACTTCTAAATATGTTTTTATTTTTTCCTTTGCTTTTGAATAATCTTTTACATTTTGATATATTTCATGATTTAATATCTTGTTTTCTATTTGTTGATATGTTTTATCTATTTCTTCTATCATATCTACTCCTTTCTATGGACTATATGTCTCAATTCTTAATTTATTTTTTTTAATCTTAAACATAATGCTTCCATCTTTATCTGTCCTATATATTTTAGAGTCTTTTAAATTTTCTAATGCTTCTTTATTTGGATGTCCATACCTATTATTCTTTCCAACGCTAATAACTCCATATTTAGGTTTAATTTCTTTAATAAACTCTTTACTACTGCTTGTCCTACTACCATGGTGTCCTACTTTTAATACATCAATGTTAGAAAGATTATACTTTCCTAAAATATCTTTTTCTTTCTCTATTCCAGCATCTCCCATAAATAAAAACTTATAATTATTATAATTGAAATAAATAACACTAGAATTATCATTTTCATTATTACATTCACTAGTGTTTAGAAACTCTAATTTATTCCCTTCTATATCTAATTTCTTAATGCACGAATAATATTTGATATTATATTTTAGAAGCTCATCTATTAATTCATTTTCAAGTTTATTATAATTACCACAATTAAATATAACATTTGAAACATTAATATTTTTAATAATATACTTTGCATTTCCTATATGATCCATATCTCCATGAGTAATTATTAAATAATCTATTTTCTTACTACCAACGCTATATAAAAATGGAATATAAGTATTACTAACATATTTACTGTTATCATATATTACACCACCAGTATCAATTAAAATAGTTTTATTTTTAAATCTTATAACACTACTATCACCCTGCCCAATATCCAAATAATAAACTTTTATTCCTAAATTATAAAACTTATTAATATAGAAAAATAAAATAATTACAAACAATAAAACAATACGCTTTATTTTCTTTCTTTTTACAAAAGATACAAAAACATAATAATATATAATAATATAAACCACATTTAAATGTGCAAAACTTAAATTAATATTTATTACACTTGTACTAAAACTAGATAAACTTTCCATTACATTTATTAATATATCAAAAGCAAAATACATAAAAGGAAAAGCAAAAGTTATAAGTGAAAAAATATAAACTACACTCATATAAGGAATAAAAAATACATTATTTATAAACCCAATAATATTTATCTGATAAAAATTATTAATAATAATTGGTAAACTGCAAAGACTAGCAAGCATACTCATGACTAAACTATTTAATACTTTGTTTTTAATTTTAATATATTTAGAACCAAAAAGAAAAAAATATGAAATTGTAAACGATAAAATAAAACCAAGATTATATAAATAATATGGATTAAAAATAACAAAGAAAGAAAATATAATTAGTAATATATTAGAGTTATCTATTTTAATATTAAATAATTTTTTAATCTCAATAAACATATATAATATAATAGCTCTTAATATAGACGGAGTAAAAGAAGCCAAAAAAGAAATAAAAAGCAATATAATAAAAGTAATAATAAGTCTAAATTTTTTATTTATATTTTTTAATATCTTTTCTATAACATAAGCAAACGTACTAACATGCATCCCAGAAAGAGCAAATAAATGAGTTATATTATTAATTCTATAGTTTTCCATAACACTTTTATCTATATATTTACTATTACCTAAAATCAATGCATTCAAATACCCATCTTTATCACTAACTTCTATTCTCTTTCTAACATAATTTTTAAACTTATAAAATATATTATTATTCTTACTTACAAGTTCCATATTACTAGCTTTAAACACATAATATATATTTTTAGAAAGTAAATACTTTTTATAATTAAACATATTTGGCAAAGTATTATTTTTAGGGATACTATTTTCTCCTATAACTTTTACAACATCACCTAACTCATACTTATTATTAAAAACTTCTTTCTCTTCTTCACTCTTAACATAATATTTATAACTTACGCCCTTTCCTTCAATATAAGCTATATCATCCAAAACATATAAATTAACGATTTTAAAAGTCATTTCATTCTTATCAATATTTTCATAAACTATAACCTTATTATTTACATAAATTAAAGCATATATAATAGACAATAAAACAATAATTATATAAGCATTAATCTGTAGTAATCTTGTCTTTAATATTATTAAATATCTTTTCACTAATTCCACTAACATTAAGTAAATCTTCTATACTTTTAAAATTACCATTTTTATTTCTATAATCAATTATACTATTTGCTTTTGCTTCCCCAATACCATCTAATGTCTTAAGTTCTTCAGCACTCGATGTATTAATATTTATTTTCCCATTATTATCTTTATTAATATTATCAATTAAACAAGTATCATTCTTTATTTCTTCACAAACACAAGGAGTATCCACATACACAATCTTAGGCTCTTTTGCTTTATCAATCTCATCATTAGAATAAATAACAATAACTTCCCCATCACTAACAATTTTAGCTAAATTAATAAATCTAGTATTAGCCCCATCTTTAAGCCCACCAGCAAGTTCAATAACATCAATTACTCTCTTTCCATTATCAATAGAGTACACCCCTTCATTAACCACCATTCCTTTTATATCAACAAATATTTTATCAATTTCATCTTCCTTTAAAGAAACCTTTTCTTCTACAACATTATTATTTTCTAAAACTATATTCTCTTTATCCTTCTTTATATAATAAAAATATATAAGTCCAAAAATACCTAATATCAAAAGAAAACAAAATACCATTTTAATCTTCATTTTGTAATCGTTATAAAACTCAATTAGTCCACTCATAAATACCCTCCATATTAATTATTAGCCAAAACTTTTTAAAACACTTCTTTTTTTAAAAAAATATAAAAAAAATACAAAGAATATTCTTTGTACTATAAACTTTTTTTATTTGCTTTATGTTTAACTGCTTCTACTGCCTCTAAAAACTCTTCTTCGAAAACAGTACCTTCAGCAAGTAAATATAAAAATTGATCTGATTCTTCTATATATTTATTAATAAAATCTTCATCATCAAGCATTATTGATTCTCTTAAATTATGTATTCTATCAGCAACTTTTACTATTCTAGTAATATCATTAACAAGTATTCTATTTAAGTATTCTTCAGGATTATATCCTGGTTCTTTAGTTAACTTCACAACCATATCAGCAATATTTTTATTACTAAGATTTACTATTTCTTCATATGTAGCATCAGTATCTTCTAACGTATCATGAAGTAAAGCAACAATTTGATAATCAAGTGGATAGCCCTTTTCTCTTATCATACAAGCAACACTAATCGGATGCTCATAATAAGGAGTCCCTTGTTTTCTTTTTTGATTCCCATGTTTTCTTTTAATATAATCTATATATTTATAAAGTTCTTCTTCCATTCTTTACTACTCCTAACTATTTAATATATTTCCTAGTATACGCTTTATCATCTAATGTATAATCTCTAATCATAGATGTAAATAAATCAACACTGTCTTCATCACTAAAACTAATTTTATTTCCATCATCAATACTCATATGATTATATACACTTCTAATATCATCTATATCATATTTTCCTACAATAAAATAAGAAGAACTAAGTATTTCATCTAAAAAAATAATAGTAGATAAAATAGTATTATCATTAAAGCCTCTAACATCAACATTATTATGATTTAAACAAAACTCAAGTTCTCTACTAGAAATAATATCACTACTATCAAGCTCATGTAATAAAGCAACAACTGTTTTATTAACATCATGTGTGAAATGCCACATCATATGTGCTACATTTCTAGAATGATCATACATAGTATACTCACATTCACTATTATTAAAATAAGAAATACTTCTTAACTTTCCTAATATATCAGTATTTAAATATCTATCTATAAAATAGGGATAAATATCATCCAAAAAAGTCATATTATATAAAACAGTATTTTCCATATCGCACCTCTATAAATAATTATAGAATAAAACAAAAATAATTACAAACAAAAAAAGTGTATAAAACACTTTTAATTGCTTTTTTTGTTGCTATTACTTGAATTAAAATATCATTACAATAAGTATCATCTTCTATCATTTTCTTAATGTCATTAACTTCACCACTAATTCTATTTATTCTAGACAAAAGTTTCTTTTTTCTTCATCACTTCTTATAATCTTTTTACAGCACTCCATTTCATCCCCACCATCATAATAATATATCATTATATTAAAATAAGTAAATAAGGGGCATATAAAATTTTAAAAGCAGAAAAATATTGTTTTTATAAAACAATAATTAATAATTTTACACAAGCAAAAAGCGAACATTTTCATCCGCTATTTTAAATCAATCATATATTTTTTAATTTGTTTTGAATTAGGCCCTAGTATTATTTTTAATTGATTGTCAATCTCAACTATCCCTTTAGCCCCTAATTTCTGTATACCTTCTTTATCTACCAAACTTACATCTTTAACTGTAACTTTAAGTCTAGACATATTAATTTCAGCTTTAACAATATTATCTTTTCCACCTAAATATTGAATCAATTTATTAATTTCAATATGAAAGTCTTTTCTAGTCATTTTCAAAGCAATTAATACCATTATTATTAGTATACATATTATTATTAAATATTTAATTTCCATAATCTCCTCTTACTTATTACAACTAGTACACACGCCAGCATTATAAGTTTTAAAATAACTATCCATTTTAGAATTAAATAAATTAATTCTTTCCTGATTCCAATACTCATCCGGTGTTGTTCCATCACTAATAGTGGATGTTTCATCATCAAGTGCTATTACTTTTCCATTTTTAACAAATACTACTGTTGGTACAAATACTTTCTTATTTCCATTATCATCATAAGGTAATAAATCTTTTAATATTTCCACTATTTTTTGATATTCCTTAGTATTATTACTTCTAGCAGTCTTTATATTATAATAATATATTTCTTTTACATTATATTCTTTAGCTAAAATATTTAAATATACTACATATCTCTGGCACCAAGGGCACTCTGGAAATCCCAAATAAACAATACCTGTTCCATTACTAAGTACATTTATTATTTCATTAATACTTTTATACACATACACATTATCTTTATCTAATAAAGTATATTCTTCATTAAACTTTTTATTAGATATACTCTCTTCTCTAGGAACAAACTCATATATAAGTATAGCTCCCACTATAGCTAATATTGTAATTCCTATAATTATCCCTTTCTTTTTCATAACTACTTATCCTCCTTAAAAATTATATCATAAAGTATATCATTTGTAAAATTGTTTCATAATAGATTCATCCTTATGTTTTAAATAATATTCTGTATCAAAAGCATCCCTTATTACTTCTTTAAACTTTTTCTTCTTAAGTTCTTTATAATTTATCTTAATAGTTTTAGGTACACTTCTAGTTAATAAATATTTTTTCTTATAATCACTAAGCGCTATCACTTCTGCTATTGTACATATACATCCTAATATATTTATTATATATGGTGTTTTATTAATAATAAATAATGGAACAAAATCTATATCAACTACTCTTAAACTTAAAAGCAAAAATGATGCAATAACACATATATCCATAATTATTGTTTTAATTTTACCTATTTTAGTTGACTGTACATTACCACCATTTCTAAACGTAGCATAACTTATTATAAGTATAGATACTTCTGCTATAATAGGTAAAAACATTACATTATAAGTAAAACCAAGTAATATAAATGATATAGTATTTAAAAGTTTATCACTAAAAGCGTCCATGCTACTTCCAAAAAAAGTAGAACATTTTAATTTCCTTGCTAAAAATCCATCAATCGCATCAGTCAAAAACAAAATAATAGTTACAAAAGCACATACATTAACTCCATATTTAATATATACTAAAGGTAAACTAATAGCTCCCATTAGTCTAATTAATGTAAATGTATTTACTAATATAAGTTTTAAAACTCTTAGCTTCTTCATACTTATTATTCTAAATAATTCTATTATTTTTGTCAATTTATTTATTATAAATAGTAGATATATTATAAAAATTATGTTATAATTCATAAGTAACTTGGGGCTGTATTTGGTTTCGACATTTTAGATAAAGATTGAATGCAAGTAAGTTAGTATTTCTTTAAAAAATACAAAATTAAAAATAATCGGAGAAAAATCTTACGGTTTTGCTCCAGCATTTGCTTAATTTAGTAAATAGCTGAGCCTTCCTCTTATACTTTATCTGTGAGTATAAAAAGGGAGTTATAAAGCAGATTATATTACTTAAATGTCTATTATAAGTAATGAATGATTAATAGACTTTGCATAGTAAACGGAAGTTGGAAATCCATATTATTATGTAAGAATAAAAACCAACTAAACTTGTAGATGTTTAATAGGTATCTATTATGGACAGGAGTTCGACTCTCCTCAGCTCCACCATAGGGAAATTAGTCGAACTAATCGACTTTAAATATATGAAAGGTTAATTTCGGTTAACCTTTTTTATATGCTTGAAAGGAGTTGATTAGTTATGCAGATAATAAAGGAAAAATTAGAAATTGATGAGGTATTAGAAAAACGAATAAAAAATACACTTAGATTTTTAAATATTAAATCAAAAATTATTAAAGGTAATATTATCCATATTCCTAAAACTAATATTGCTTATATTGAGCCACATAAGTTAGTAATTAATAATATAATCTATCTATTCTTTAATGAATGTAATGATATTTATATTAATACCCTAGAAAATTCAATATCTTTTAATGAATTTGAAATACATATTAAAGAAAATAAAACTAAACATATTGACATTAAAATAAAAAAATAATATTATATAAGCCAATAAAAGACAGGCAGTATCGTCTTTATTAGAAAGAGAGGTACTACTATGATTAAATACTTAAAATTAAATAACAATTACTATTCAAGAGGAGTTAAAGGTATTAGTTTTATCTAATGCTTTTGACTCCTCTTTTTTAGATAAAAAGGAGGAATGAATATTGAAAAAGAATGCAGCAATTTATTGTCGTGTTTCTACTGAAGATCAAGCAAGAGAAGGTTATTCTTTAGGAGAACAATTAGAAAAATTGAAAGATTTATGTAAGTTTAGAGATTATAATGTTTATGGAGTTTATGAAGATGCTGGAATAAGTGCAAAAGATATGGAACATAGACCACAATTTAAAAAAATGTTAGAAGATGTTAAAAATCATAATGTTAATGTCATAGTTGCTTATAAATTAGATAGACTAACTAGAAGCGTTAGAGATTTAGAAGTATTAATTACAGAACTTGAAAAATATGAATGTAGTTTAGAATGTGCTATGGATGATATAAATACGTCAACAGCAAATGGTAGATTCTTTGTAAGAATGCTAACAGTATTATCACAATTAGAAATAGAAAGAGTTTCAGAGAGAACAAAATTTGGAATGGTTGGAGCAATAAAAGATGGACACATTCCAGTAAGAAAAACATTGGGTTTTATGCGAGATAATAAAAAACTAATCATTAATCCAGCAGAAAGTGAAATTGTAGAAAGAATATTTGATTTATATTTAAAAGGGAATAGTTATCAAAAAATTGCTAATATCTTTAATAAAGAAAAGGTATTAAATAAAAAATGGTATGATACTACTATACAAAAGATACTTGCTAATCCACTTTATAAAGGAGATTTTATAAGTGGTGGTAGAAATGGAACTCCAGTTTTATATGAAAATGTAGTTGAACCTATAATAAGCAAAAAGTTATGGGAAGATTGTCAAGAGCAATCAAGAAAGAATACTCGTAATTATACTAGAAGAAATGATTACATCTTCTTTCAAAAGATTATATGCCCACATTGTCATAAAATAATGGCTTGTAAAGCACCTGGAGGAAAGAAAAAGAAATATATTTATTATCAATGTAATGAATGTAAAGCATATATAAGAGAAGACAAATTAATTAAGTTATTAATAGAACAAATTACTACGATTATTGAATACGATATAACTGTTAGACAGTTCTTTGCTCCACTATTAAAACATAAAGTAGAAAACACAAACGAATTGTTATCTAAAGAAATAAACACTTTAAAAGATAAAATAACTAGATTAAAAGATGCTTACTTAAATAAAATTATTGATATGGAAGAATATAAACAAGATAAAGATTATTTAGAAACTAGGATTAAAGATATTGAATTAAAGCGAAAAGAGGAACAAGAACTAGACCAATACAATTTTACATTTGAAGATATTATGTTAAAAAGAGATTTAGAAAGTATTAAATGTTTAATCAATCCTCTTTATCAAAGTAGTTTTGAGATTAAATGGAATGAACTTTCTATAAGTGAAAAACAAGATTTAATTATGAGTTATATTGAATCCATTGAGGTAATTAAGAAAGATGATAACGAGCTAGAAATAAAACAAATTAATTTCAGAAAAACATTTATAGAAGAATATGCTAATTTATTTAATAAAGGGGCTATTAATAGATTTCAAGATATTAATGCAAATGGTGAAACAATACAAGTTGAAGTTTGTGCTCCTATGACTAGAAAAGAAGTAGAAAATCATATTAAAAGACTTCAAGTTAATTATCCAATTGATTATCAAGAAATTAAGAAAGAAAAATATAATGACCATCAATTTTGTTTGAAATATACACGAGAAAATCCATTTAATGAGCCATTAAAATTAATACCTTTAGTCAATAAAAAAGGAATTAACAAAGTAGATAGTTTTGGTGTAATAGAAGTTCCGATGCCACCTATAACTTGTATTTATGCAGATAAGGTAGGTATTGAAAAATGAGTTATGCAATATTTAGAGTAGAACCTATAAATAAACTATCAGACCTTGCACAAATTGGATCACACAATAAACGAGAGAAAAAAGCATATAAATCTAATCCTGATATTGATATTACAAAAACTAAAAATAATATTGATTTAGTCCCACTCTCTGAAAAATACATTAAAGGATTTTATAACTTAACTAGTGAATATAAAAAAGAACACGATAAACGAATGGAAACTATGAGAGATGATAGAAAGAAAATATTTAAACAAATGGTAGATGATTCTAATAATGTAGTCGCAGATGAACTTTTATTTACTAGTGATAATGATTTCTTTAAGGGTATGAATAAAAAGCAAATAAGAAAATGGGCAGATACTTGTATGGAATTTGTTTATAAAGATTTAGGTTATACAAAAGAACAGGTATTACATTCTACATTACATTTAGATGAAAAGACACCACATATTCATTGTGTAGTGGTACCTTTAGTTAGAAAATTTGATAAACGAACTAATACTGAAAAATATACTATATCTAAAAAGCAATACATCAAAGATAAAGCCCATTTAAGCACACTTCAAGACAAATACTATCAAAGACTAATATATAATGGCTTCAACCTAGAAAGAGGCATTAAAAACAGCGATAACGAGCATATTTCAATAAAAGAATTTAAGAAGATTACTAAAAAACTAGATAATAGATTAGAAAAACAAAATTATCTTATGACTAGAGATTTTGAAGAATTAGAAGACAAATTAAAAACTTCTAAACCTACAATAAGTGGTAAAGAAGTTAAAATTGATAAAGACACTTATGATACTCTTAATCACTTTATGAATACATCAAAACAAGTAATAAAAGAAATGCCAAATAATCAAGCATTATTTAAAGAACTTACTGATTATACAAAAAGTTATAAAGATTTAGAAAATGAAAAAAGGAATATTCAAGTTGAAGTTAGAAAACTAGAATATCAAAATGAAAAACTACAACAAGAAAATAATCGATTACATAATTTCTTACATAGTATTTTACAAACCTTAAAAAAGTTTTTCCATAGATTACTTAAAATAGGTACTGAAAAAGATAAAGATGATGTTGTATCGGAAATAAAAGAATATTATAATCAAGAATTATATGATAATTTTGATTTACACGAAATAGCAAATAATACAAGTAAAGAGCAAGAAATAAATGATTATTTATATACAAAAAATTATGAATATGATGATAAAGATTTTGATATTTAAAAAGACGAGCAAATTTCAAATGCTCGTCTTTAATAGACCGTTTATTCCAAAACGGTAACACACTACGCTATTGGCGGAGCCAATAACGATATGTGTGCCAAAGGAGTACCTTTGGAAACCCTAAAACATAATTAAGCAAGAATTAATCATTCAAACAATATTTTTTTGATTGCAATAAGCTACAATTATTTTTTTTCAAAACTTTGTAATGAAAATAAATTCATAAAAGTCTATCGGTACTTTCATTTGCTATCGCAAACGAAAACGTGTCATGGCATAATAAATATTCTAATCTTGCAAAAGGCACATTTCATTTTTCTTCAAAAAATTTTCCCATTGGTTGATTCAATACAACAGATATTCTGTATAACGTATCTAAAGAACAGCCAATTTCTCCTTTTTTAAATTCTAATCTTCTGACAAAATCATATGATTTGCCTATATCAATCGCTAATTGCTCTTGTGTTATGCCTGCATCTAATCTATATTTTTTTATATTTTTAGAAACAATTTCCTTTATATTTTTATTGAAAGAAAAGTTTCTTTTAAAAGTAGTCAATGTAATCACCTCATGATTATATTGTTTCATTTAAATATTTTTATGTCCGGTAACTAAAAAGTCCTGTAGAGGTATTGAGTATAAACTTTAATAGTGTTATAATATATGTAAGTGAAAATAGTTATCATTTTACAAATAGAAATGTTAGTGATAGATAAAAGGAAAGTGTGTTATATATGAAATTTGGAATTAGAAAACCTAGCATTAAAAAAAGTTTAAAAGCAAGAACCACTGGAAAATTAAAAAGAAGTTTGAAAAAATCTGTTAATCCATTTTATGGAAAGAAAGGAACTGGCTTAGTAACAAATCCAAAAAAATCAATTTATAATAAAGTTTATAAAAAAACAAGTTTTAGTATATTCGACTTGTTTAAATGATAGTGAGGTGTATATTTATGAAGAAAAGAACGGTAATTACATTTATTTTTTGTAGTATATTTTTATTTAATCCTAATATAGTTTTAGCACATCCTGGAAGAACTGATGGTAGCGGGTGTCATAAGTGTAATACCAATTGTGCAAAATGGGGATTAAGCAGTGGCGAATATCACTGTCATAGTGGAAATACCTATACAAATTCAAAAGGACAAACTTTTGACTCTGATGGTAATTTAATTAGCAATAGTTCCAATACTAATTCTAGTAGTAGTTCTAATAATAAAACAACCGCTCCAAAATCTAGCCCTAAAAGTAGTGATAATACTTTAAAGTCAATTACTATTGATGGGGAAAGCATTAAAATATCCGATCAAATGAATTACAAAACTAAAAATGAAAAAATAAATATTTTAGTAGAAACGAATGATAGTAAGGCTACTTCTAATGTTGACAATCATTCTTTACGTGTTGGAATAAATACTATTGATATAAAAGTTACAGCAGAAAACGGTGATGTGAAGAACTATAGTTTAGTAGTTGATAGAGAAAAATTAAGTAATAATACAAATGTAAAAATACTCGTTGATGATGAAGAAATAAATTTTATTCTTGGAAAAGCAGATGTTAATGTTTCTTCTGATACAAAAAATCTAAATTATAAATATGAATTAGAAGATAAAGCTTCACAAGTTAAAGTTGATGGAGATAAAGATTTAAAATATGGAGAAAATATTGTAACTTTTACGGTGATAGCAGAAGATGGTACTGAAGTAAAATACGAATTAAAAGTTAATAAATATACAAAGGTCGATGAAACAATGGGAGCAATATTAGGATTGGCAACAATTGGTGGTATCGGCTATGGAAGTTATTACTTTGTTAAAAAGCGAAAGAAAAAATAGTTTAATTATTAAAGAAAATATAGTATACTTGTTATAGAAATTAACCTTAATTAAAAATTTCCAAACGTGTCCCTTTGAGGCACCAATAGCAAATCCGTTCGAATAGTTCGAACTTTAATATATAAAATTTTAAAAAAATAAAAAACAAATAAAAAGATGATTTATCATCTTTTTTCTTTATTTAAAGGCTTATTTGTACTATGACATATTGGAATTTGTTCACTTCCTGCTGGTACTTCTAGTCTACATTCTCCAAGGACTTGTGCTTTTTCTAAATCTTCAATAGCAAAATCTAACATATTTAATGCATTTGGATTTTGGGAAATTTCTGCACAACTTGTGTGTTTTTTTGTTCCCATATCAAGTCCGAAATTCATACTTACACTTAGCTCATCAAAATCTGCTTGAGGAGCAAAACTTGCAACAATAAACTCTTTATCTGCTGGCGGTGCATAAACTGTTATTTTATCTATTAAAAAAGAGTCATCTTCTTTTTTATAACTAAAACATAAAGTAATGCATCCCGATTGAGGAAAACCATATTGTACTTTATAATCATATATTCCTTTTTGCAAGTTTTCATCATTACATATTTGATTAATGCTAAAATATTGATTTGAGTCTAAAGCAATTTCTTTTCCATAATATTTTAATGATTTTCTCCAAAAAGCACTTATTTTTTCTAATGCTTGTTTTTCATCTTCCATACTAATCCTCCATATAATTCCATTTTATCACAAATTTAATAGTTTTTTATTTCTTTCGCTTAATTTAAATGTACAATTAATTCCATTTCTTTATTGCTGAATCTGGGATCAAGTTGTGACTCATTTTCTATACCATACAATTCCATTTTTTTAGTAATAATTTTACTAAAATCAAGATTTCTTAAATACTCAATCAAATCTTTATTTTTATTAAATAGATTTCTTAGTGTCCAATTATAATCCTTCACAGTTGATATATTAGTATCTAATGTATAGCCCTTCTTTAATTTAAAACCCCAGCTACTAGAATCTACATATTTATTAAATGTACTACTTAATTCCCTGTTTTCAAACTGAAACATATTTATTTTTTGATTGTCAATAGCTAATGCCCCTAATGTACAAGTATAAAGAATTGAATCAACCTTATCAAAACCAATTATAAATAGTGAGCTAACTAATGCCTCTGTATTTATTATTTTCATAAGACCTCCTTTACATTTATTATAACATTGTATTTTAATATATTATTATAAAAATACAGTATAATTTAACAAGTTACTAGTTATCACTTCATAACTGCTAGTTGTTATATCAATAAAAATAATAAGTAAAAATATTCGAACTTTAAATATATTATTAGTCTAAAATAGACTATTTTTTATTCCATAAATATTTATTCAAAATAAAAATGTAGGTTCACCTACACTTACTTTTCCTTAACAAGTTTTATTTCATCAGAATTATTTTCTTCTTTTTCTTTTACTACTGGAATTAAATCATAAAAATCTATACCACACTTATTATATATTTCCTTAACTTCATCAAAAGTAACACCTTCACTATACCATTCAAAATACTTTTGATATAGTTTACTTTGCTTAAATAAAAGTACTCTTCCCCTAATGGTAAATAAATCTATAACTTCAGAAGAATCTTTAGGATAGTCCACCTCTGCTCTTTTAAATCCAAGTCTTTCTAAATCTAAAACATTATCTAATGTACGTACACTTCTAAAAGAACCCTCTTCTAAACCTGTACTCTTTTCAATAAAATCTGTTAAATAAGATAGAACTTTAAACGCATCATTACGTTCCATTCCATTAGGTAACATAAATGGTTTAAATGACCAATCAATAATACCCACATTAAATTTCTTATTATTTTTACCATAATATTGGATTTTTCTATAATATTCCATAAAATGTAATCTATATATATTTTGATCACCGATACTATGATCTAAAAGTTCTGCATCAAACTCATAATCCCTACTAAAATTCAAAGTATGATATAAATCATTTCTTAAACCCACTAATTTATCTTTTAAACTCATAACAAACCTCCTTTACATCCAACATTATATCACAAACAACTCGAAAATTAAAACGCAATTTCCTATATTATCCGACATAATTCGACAACCTTCGACATATTAAAAGATATATAATTAATATTGGTGAAAAAAATGGAAATATTTGACTTATTTTGTTTAAACATATCTTTAATATGTTTTCCAATTATTATTTATACTTTATTTATAACAGTAAAATCAAAGTTTAAAAAAGGAGAAAAAACTACTTTCTTAGAAGTAACACTATATACAATACTTTTTATACTTCTCTATTTTTTAAGAAAATATAATATTGCAGAACTATCTTATAATTTATTAATACCTATAATTATATCTAATTATAAAAAGAAAACTTATACATCATTTGCCTTATCTATAATAGTTGGTATATATTTTGTAAATGTACTTCATTTTAATATATTTTATACAGTAATTCTTCTTTTAGCTCTAACAGCTCTTGATCACATATATAAAAGATCATCTATTCCTATATATAGATATATTTTATATTACACTATTATATGTATAATATATGTTTTCGCAACAAGTGCTTTTAATGATGCAGTTGATATGCCTAAAAGTATACCTTTATTTGTTATATCTATATATAGTGTAATGGGTATAATACTTATGGAAACTAAATTATTAACTACTTTTAAAACACTAAATGATTACAAAAAAGAAGATGAAATTAGATTAACAATAAGTAAAATATCACATGAAATAAAAAATCCTCTTTCAGTTATAAAAGGTTACATAGAAGTACTTGATAATAAAACTATTATAGAAGATAAAGATAAATTATTAAGTGAAGTAAACTATGCTTTAAATATAGTAAGTGATTTTAAAGACATAAACCATTTAACTTTAAATAAAAAAAAGTTTAATATCAAAAAAACGATAAATGATATATTAAAAAATGTAATCCCTTTCTTTACTGATAAAGAAATAGAATCAGAGCTTTATTTTAAAAGTGACTATAATATCTATGCTGATCCAAAAAGAATTAAACAAGTTTTGATAAATATAATTAAAAATGCTATCGAAGCATGTGAAAGAAGTACAGTAAAGTTAAATATTAAAGTATATAAAAGACTTGGTAACATAGTTATTTCTATTAAAGATAATGGCGAGGGTATGGACAAAGAAACTATTGATAATTTATTCTGCCCTTTCACATCAAAAAAAGAAAATGGTACTCATCTTGGCTTATGTTTATCAAAAGAAATAATTGATAAACATGGCGGATCAATATCATATTTCTCTAAGCAATATCTATATACTATAGTGACTATTAAATTACCTATTAATAGTAAGGATAATAAGGACCATAGATAGGATATTGATATACTGGTCTTGGCCTATATGGATTAAATAATATTGCGCTTCCCCCACCAACTAAAGCACCAGCTAGAAAAGGAAAAGCAAATCCACCAAAACGATAATTATAATTACCTCTCATAAAATCACCTATTACATTCTATTTATATATTAATATAACGTGTGTACTAATTAATTAGTTTTCTTTAGTCTATATAAATTAATAGATGGCTTATTTAAAAATCTATAAGGATATTCTAAAGTACCAATACCACTAGAAATAAATATATTAGTAATACCCTTTTTATATTCATGAGTATAATAATCACTAGACTCTTTAGGTATAAATAATGAACCATAATAAGGAACTATAACACTACCATTAAGAGAATGACCACCAAGTATTAAATCAACTTCATAATCACTATCATTAATTTTATTTATTATATTCCCCTCATGTATTAAACATATAGTATACTTCCTATTTTCATCACTATAAAAAGAAAACGCATCATCTAAATTAATATCTTCTTTAATCATACTAGGTAACCCAGTAATATATATATAATTATTATCTTTATAATATATTTTTTCATAACTATTATTAAGTAACGTAAAGTTACTATTTTTTATTATATCTTCATAATAATCATTATAATCATTATCCCCTTTAATAGCGTACTTTCCTAAAGTAGCATTCATATTTTTAAAAGTTTCTATAAGTTTATCTTTACTTTTATCATTCATTTTATATGAACTATGTACCATATCACCAGTAAATACAATAATATCCGGCTTTAAATAATTAACTTTCTTAACTAATCTATCCAAATCATCATTATTAACACTACTCCCATATAATAAATCACTTATATGTATTATCTTAACCCCACTAAAATTACTACTTAATATATCACTATCTACTCTATACTCATAAGTTATAAGTCCCTTAACGCCTAAATATTTAGAATACATAAACGCACCCAAAGACAAAATAACTATAAATAGTAATATATTTAAAAATCTAAAAGATTTCTTTTTCTCTATTACTTCTTCTTCCATTACATACTTCCTAAAAGCATAATAAGTACATATGAGAATGTATTATGAAAAGCATGATAAGTAATAGATGAAAATATAGTTTTACTTTCGTAATCCATCATAGCAAAACAAAATCCTAAAGATGCATAAGGTAATATATATATAAGATTAATTAAATTACTAAGATACGCAACTACATGAGCAAGACCAAATAATAATCCACATATAGTGCTACCTACCCATTTATTTTTACATACATTCATTATACTTTTTCTAAACACAACTTCTTCAATAAAAGGAGCAATAAGCGCAACACATATAAAAGAAATAAATGGTTCTTTATGAATATAACTTCTTACTAAAGTTTCATTATCAGAAATACTTCCCATATAAGAATTAATAATTAAATTAAATATAACCATTAATAATACTCCAAGAAAATACCATTTAAACTCACCAAAAACGCTATTAAAAAACTTATTTAAATATATTTTTAATTCACGAGTAATATCTTTAAAATACATAATTAGTAATATAGCAAGTAAAACCATATCTCCAAGTAAAGTAAGTACCATAGAACTATTTGTATAATCTTTAAATATATATGCAGTTAATGTTGGAACAAAAACCATACCAAGAAGACTTGCTATACATAATATAATTCCCTTATAATTTTTCTTAAAATATTCTATAACTTTCATATTCTCACCATTATAATTATATAACATTAATTTCTTTATTAAAAGAAAAATTAACTTATTTTACTAAGTTAATTTTAATATGTGTTTTTTTACCTTTACTTATTACAAAACTCTTATTTTCAAAATCATCATATTTAATAGCTTTATTTGGATCATTTACTTTTTCTGAATTAATACTTATAGCATTTCCTTCAATTAATCTTCTAGCTTCACTTTTAGAACTTACTAAAGATGCTTTTACCATAACATCCATTATATTATCGTTTTCTGATAGATTAACAGAAACTTCTTCCATCCCATCTTCACTATAACCTTTGCTAAATACTTCTTCACTAGTTTTCTTAGCAAGATCAGCTTCTTCTTTTCCATGAATATCTTTAACTACTTCATATGCAAGTGCCATTTGAGCAAGTCTCTTCTCTGGTTCCTTTTTAACACTTTCTTCTAATGCTTCTATCTCTTCTTTACTTAAGAATGTAAATACTTTTAAATATTCAACAACTTTACTATCAGCAGTATTAATTAAATATTGATATATTTTATAAGGACTAGTTTTATTTTTATCAAGCCATAAAGCATTACCTTCGCTTTTACCAAACTTATTTCCATTTGAATCAAGTATTAATGGCATTGTAAATCCATAAGCTTCTTTTCCTAGTATCTTTCTTATTAATTCTATACCAGTAGTAATATTACCCCATTGATCACTACCAGCAGCCTGAAGTGTACATCCCATTTCTTTATATAAATGTAAGAAATCATAACCTTGAAGTAATGTATAACTAAACTCTTTATATGAAATACCACTTTCAAGTCTTCTAGCAATTATATCTTTATTAAGCATATAATTTACATTTATATATGTCCCTATATCTCTTAAGAAATCAAGAACAGTTACATCTTTGGTCCAATCATAATTATTAACAAGCATTGCTTTTCCATCTAATAATCTATCTACTTGTATTTTAAGTGCTTTAACATTCTCATCTACAAACTCTTTAGTAATAGTTTTTCTCTCCATAGTAGGTCTTGGATCACCTATTAATCCAGTAGCTCCACCAACTAATATAATTGGTTTATGGCCATGTAACATTAATCTCTTAGCAGTTACAAAAGAAGCATAATGCCCTATATGTAATGAGTCAGCAGTAGGATCAGTACCTAAATAAAATGTTAAACTATCATTATTAAGTTTATCTTCAAGTTCCTCACTACTAATATCTTTTATAACACCTCTCCATTTAAGTTCATCAAAAAATTTCATTATATTTCCCTCCTATCAGTTGAACCTATACCACCCATTCTAGTGGCAGTTATTTCTTTTTCATCATCAGTAACTAAATACTTCATAAACACCCCTTGTGCTATTCTATCTCCTATTTTAATATTAAAATCTTTTTTACCATTATTAACAAGTTTAACCTTAAAATGTCCTTCATTATCAATATTATTATAGTAATCACTATCAATAACACCAACACTATTCACTAAACTAACATTATATTTATAACCAAGTGAACTCCTAGAATAAATATAAAATACTTCATCATCATTCATACACACTTTAAGACCAGTTTTAATAACACTATCACATCCAGGTTTTATAGTAACTTCATCCATACTTCTAATATCATACGCAGCACTATGTTTAGTACTTCTAGTAGGTATTTCTATCTTATCATAATTTACTTCACTACCAAACTCTTTAATGTACGTTTCTTTACTTATCTTTTCAAAAAATCTCATTTTACCTCCAAAATAAAAAGTGATACTAAAGGACGAATATATCGTGGTACCACCTTAATTACTTCTTAAATACTATAACGCGTAACCTATAAACTCCAAAATATGTATATTCATTTTTATAAACTATTAGCTCTCACCAATCACTAACTCTCTTAAATATTCATAAAAACTACTCTTATTTCTTCAACATTTATAAAACGATTATAGATTATCAAAGTACATTTGTCAAGTTAAACTAAACATATTTTTCTATATCTTTTGGAACTTTATCATTTACTATAGTATTTATTATCTTTTCTCTTTTTTCATCACTTACTTCTTTTCCTGTTATATCACTAAGTTCATCTATTATCTCATTTAGTGTATCTTTATTTTTAAAGTTACCCTCCTGTAATTTTCTAGCAAGATTTACTATAGTATCTTTACTAACCTTGGTTTTAGCCTCTACCCTATCAAAAAAGCTCTCGTTCATATACCCTCCTAAAATAGTATATGTAAGAAAGCCCATATTGTTTTAATTATCTATTTTTTTCTTTTGTATTTTATATATTATTTTCATAACAAACTTACGACTAAATATTCTATTAGCAAACACAGCACATCTCATTCTAAATGCTGGTATTATTAATACTTTATTTTTAAATATTTTATCAAGTGTATAATCAGCAACATAATCACTAGTTAGACTTCTAACTCCAAACTTAACATTAGCTCTATCATTAAATAATGTTTTAGTAGGTCCAGGACATAATACTGATACTTTAACATTACTATTTTTTCTTCTAAGTTCTTCATATATAGCCATAGTTAAATTATAAACATAACTCTTAGTGGCATAATAAGTAGCCATTAATGGCCCAGGTTCAAACGCAGCAATACTAGCTACATTAAGTATCCTACCATAATCTTGTTTAATAAAATCTTCTAAAAATAATTTAGTTAATATATGAACACTTCTTATATTTAAGTCAATCATATTAAGTTCATTATCTAAATTAGTACTAGCAAACTCTCCAAAGGCACCAAAGCCAGCATTATTTATAAGAAAGTTTACTTTACCACTATACTTTTCATGAAGTTTATATAAGTTCTCCTCTACACTTAAATCCATAACTTCTATTTTAACTTTACATTTAAGTTCTTCTTTTAAAAGTCTTAATTTATCTTCACTTCTAGCAACTAATATTAAATCATATCCCCTACTAGCAAGCCTTCTAGCAAGACTCTCTCCTATCCCACTACTAGCTCCAGTTATTAATACTTCCATTCTTATCACCCATAGTTATTTTATCAAATAAAATATAAAATTAAAAGTACTATTTCTTCTTAAGTAATGGACAAAAATCACTATTATCAATTTGATAAGTTTCCTCTAGTGTTACATCTTGACATACAAAGCACTGAAGTTTCTCACAAAATATAGATAAATTAGACATACTATCAAACATATCACCATAGTTTTCACCCTTTGTATAAGTATAAGGACACTTATAACACTTAGCAAAATTAAGTGAACTCTTACGTACCACTCTACCATTTTCAAGTATAGTAAGATCACTATCTCTAGATAATATATTAACAAGTCTATAAGTAACTATAAACTTCTCTTTTTCATCTCCAGCCACATTACTAACAATTCTTCTAAGTAATTCTTCCCAAGTTAAATTATCATCATACTTATCAAGATACTCTCTTATTTCTTTATTAATTCTTTTTAAGTTTTCCATTTTTCCCTCCATTTATAAATAATTATTATACAAGTAGATTAATAAAAAGTAAAGAAACTACTCACACATTCCTTTACTTTTATAATAATTACCTAAAATATAATACAAAACATATAATAAAATACTAACTACTATAAACGCTATTATTATACCAAATATTAATGATTTAACATTCATAATAATACATGCCCCACAAGCAATAATAAATGAATTAATCACCGCAAGAGTATTTAAAAGCCTTTTATATTTAACTTTCCTCATATCAAGTTTATATCTATTTATAATATACATAACTTCACTATTCTTTTTAAGTTTTTCAAAGCTCTTCCTCTTACCATTTATAACAAACACATATATTAAATATGTAACTAAATATAATATAAGAAAATCTATTATATATTTCATATACACTCCCACTAAAGTATACTAAAGTTCTGCCATATATTCAAGTAACTTAATAAACATCTTAACAAATATAGTATCTAGTCCCTTTCTTCTAAGTCTTCTTATTTTAATTCTTTTTTCTTTAATCTCTTCATCACTAAATATAATTTTATCTATTTCTTCTTTAAGTCTAGTTTCTATCTTCGCATCACTTATAATACTTGCTAAATCTTCATTTATTACTCTAAATGCATTAATTTCTATATCTTTACCCTTACAATATACAAATATCTTACTAGTAGTATCTACATTATCAAACATAACTAAGAAATCATTTTCTTTACTTTTAGTTCTAAATGGTATATTTATTTCATTAACAAATACTTGTACATCTTTAGTACTCTTAGTATTTCTAAAATTGATAACATAATTTCTTTTTTCTGGTATAACTCCCTTTTTACCTTCAAGTGGTGTTATTTGTACTGAGAAATCATTTTCTTTATAGAAATACTCTATCTGCGTAGTAAAACTATATCCATCTTTATACATATTACTTACGCCATCATCTTCATATAACTTATATGCATTACTTTTACCTGGGAATATTTGCACTTCAAGTGTCTCTGGAGGTTTTATACTATTAAGATTATCGTTATCATTTCTAGCCATAGGTATAATAGCCCCACTACTAGCATACACAGGATAATCCTCATCCTTATAGAATGTTGTATATCTCTTACCACCAACAAACTTTTTACCAGTCTTAAAATCATACCAAATACCATTAGGTAAAAATATCTTATGAACAACTCTATTCATAACATTATCTTTCTTATTAGTAATCGGACATATAAAGAAAGAACTACCAAAATAATATTCATTTTTATAAAGAGGTTCATCATAAGTTTCAGGATATCTATAATATAGTGGCTGCACTATAGGACTTCCATTAGTACTATATTTATATGCTTCAGTATATATATACGGTATTAATCTCTGTCTTATTCTTAAATAATCCCCAGCTATCTTATTAGTTTTAGCATCCCACTTCCATGGTTCTCTCTTATAATATTTTCCACTTTCACTAGAAAGTCTAAGTATAGGACTATAAGTACCAAGTTGTACATATCTTATATATAACTCTTCATCCTCACTTCCCCCTTTAAATCCACCAATATCATGACTCCACCAAGAAATACCAATATTAGAAGAAGTGCTATTATAAAAAGGAAGTAATCTAAGAGTCTTAAAACTAACCGGAGTATTTCCACTATATAAAGCACCTAAATTATGAGCACATACCCCATTATTCCTAGATATTATAAAGTTTCTCTTATCTTTATATTTACTAAAGTTCTTAAATAAATAATAATTAGTAGTATAATTCATAAGTTTACTTTTACTATTATTATCATCTACCCATAAGAAGTCAACACCACTTTCAATAACAGGATTAATTATATTCTTTAAAAATGAATCACATAATTTATAATCAAATACATTAAAAGGAATATCTTCACCCTTATTACTACCATAAGCATTTATAAAATTATTATAATTAGTTTCATTCTTACTTATTATTCCATTAGTACGTATATTAAGTCCAAGTCTAATATCATTATCATGTAAATCTTTACTAAGTTTACTTATAAAAGGAAATAACTCTCTATTAACACTAAAACTAATATTACTACCAAAATTATTTCTAGCTTTATCCCCAAGCATAATAACAGATAAAGGAATACTATTCTCTTTAAAATTATTTACAAGTTTATATATATCTCTTTCATTATATATTTCATCTTTATACCACCACACACCTAAAGCATATCTTGGTATTAATGATGGAAAACCAGTTAAATTAAAATAATCTTTAAGCCCTTTACCAAAATCATTATTATATATAAATAAATATGTATCTATATTTTTATAATTAGATGATATTATATTTCCATAATTAGTAAGTATAGGTGTCTTCGCATCATCAATTGAAACAAATCCATCAAGGCTAAATAATCCATTATCATATTTAACTCTACCCTTAGTATCATCAAGACTATAACTACTTCCCTTAAAATTACGTGCTTCAGGATGATTAAAATACCATACTTTCTCAGTTCCATTAATAGTTACCCTAAGATTCGCATCAGGAACAAGTTTAGTCCCAACATAAGGGTTCTCTTTTTTATATTCAATCATAAATATATCATTACTTATAACAAGAATACTCTCATCCTCTTTAACTTTAACAGAAGGTTTACCAAAACTTCTATCTTTAGCAAACAAAGTAGGATAATCACTAAACTTCCCATCATTACTATATTCAAATCTAATAAGAACATCACTTATTATACTAATTCTATATTTTTTACCCTTATATACATATCTAGATGGAGTCTTAGCTTTCTTTATATCTATATAAAATCCTGGTCCAAAATCATAAAACATATTTTTATCCTCCTATTCTTTTATACGAGCCATCCAATTATTAAATATCTGACAGTTAGAACTACTAGGTTCAGGATTTGCTTTTTCCATTTTAACTATCATAGGTATTTTAAATATCTTACCAAACGCAATACAAGTACCTGGCTGTAATGTCTTTTGTTTTTCTACTATATCCTCACTCATATTAGGTACAGAAGCAGCTATATAATCTAAATCCTGAGGATGATTAATCTTAAATATAATAAAGTTAGCACACTGACTTATAACATTACTAGAAAGTTCAGTAGGTCTTTGAGTAATTAAATCCATAATAAGTCCATACTTTCTTCCCTCTTTAGCAATTCTTTCAAATATGTTATATCCAAGTATCTTTTTATCATCATTCTCAATTACATATCTATGTGCTTCTTCAAGTATCATATGTATTGGAAATGAAGCTCTATCACTAAGACTTCTAGTATATCTTAAAAATAATCTACCAAATATTTTAACTATACTACGGGCAAACCTATCATCAACATCTTCTAAATTAAAATTAACTATCTGACACTTCATATTATCTTTAATCTGAAGTCTTTTAATATAATTCTCAAGAGTAATAAACTCATTACTAAAAAATTTACTCTTATCTCTTGTAACTAAATCATGTAATCTTACTTTAAGACTCATCGCACTATCATACATATCTTCATTAAGTAAATATCTTTCACTATATAAAGTAAAGTTAAGTGCTACTTCTAAATCTTTAAGAGAATATCTAGTATCTTCTATATCAGTAAAGTTCCATTCTCTCTCTTCATTAATAAATGATTTAATATAATCTGTTATAACAGTACGTTCAGCAAATCTACCTTCCATATCTATATCAAAACAATCCCTAAACTTACGTGTAAATCCTATTCCTTTAACTTCCGCTTCAAGATTTAACTCTGGCGTATTAGTTTCACTTAATATTTCAAATATCTGATCTCTTATCTTAGATGCTGTTTGATTAGTATATATTATTGATGTAATTGCTTTACTAAGAATATGATTCTTAAAATCATGTGCTTCATTATCTTTACGGGCAAACATACGCGCATAAACAATTGCTGTTTCAACTATAGCTATTTGTGAAAAATCACTCGCATCAAGTAAATTAAGAACATCTTCAAAATTAAGTAAACAAACAGGTATACTTAGAGTTTCATAATCAAGTCTAGGATTAGTCGTTATAACTTTAAACTTATAATATTTATTATTATCACTTAACTTACTAAAAGCGTTAATATATTCACCATAACTATCAAATATAAAAAGATTAGCTTTATATGGTATAACATCCCCACTAGGAAAAGCATTTTGTATTATTCTACATATACCATTAGTTTTACCACTACCAGTATTACCAAATATCGCAGTATGATTAGAGAATAAATCATCTATAGAAACATTAAGAGGATACCCGTTATATAAAGGACTTATACCAAGAGGTATACTACCCCTTTCATTACCAGTAAGTATTTTAAGTTCATCATTATTTATAATTCTAACTTTACTATCCATAGAAGGTTTTCTAATTAAACCACCAATAAAATTATTAGATGTAAGTTCACCTAAAAAAGAAATATTTACAGTCTCTTCACTAATACTATCTATCTCACCTAATATCTTCTTATCATTATCTTCAAACACAACATGTAAATTAATTAAATCTTTAATAGCACTCCTATCATCACCAAGTTTAACACTAGCACTATTCTTATTTATAGTAAGTATCCTATCAAACATACCCGCTCTCCTATTCTATAAATATTTTAACACATTACATCATCATAAACAATAATAGAAATTAAAAAGTAGTACTTAGTACTACAATTATTTAACACTAAACACATTACTTCCAATCAAACCATTAAACTTATCTGCTTCCACTTGATTACGAGCATAACCTGATGTAACTTTACTACCAGAAAACATATCACTCATATTTGTTACTTTTGACGTATCAAAACTACTTAAATCTATACTTATTGCCTGACTGGCAGCAAACATAACACCCATGTTTGTTACATTCGATGTATCAAAGTTACTTAAATTCAAATTTGTTACTTTAGTATCAGCAAACATAGCATACATATCAGTTACATTTGACGTATCAAAACTACTTAAGTTTATATTTGTTGCTTGACTTCCAACAAACATATTATTCATACTAGTTACTTTGGACGTATCAAAACTGCTTAAATCTAAATTTGTTGCCTGACTATGACTAAACATATTAATCATATTAGTCACATTTGATGTATTAAATTTATTTAATCCTATTACATTAGTCGCTTGAACACCTTCAAACATACTCATCATATTGGTCACATTTGATGTATCAAAGTTACTTAAATCTAAAGTCGCTACATTGACATTAGCAAACATATACATCATATTAATTACATTAGACGTATCAAAACTACTTAAATCTATACTTGTCACCTGAGTATTATTAAACAGCCAACTCATATCAGTTATATATTTATCATTAATCGAATAACATAACTCAGTAGTTACCGAATCAGTTGAAGTTCCATCAATTAGATAAACATGCCATCCATTTGTATCAGAATCAAAACCGTATCTATATTGTCCATCTATAAACTCTCCATCAGTAACCTCACCTGTACATTTTCTCTTGCCTTTTACATAAAAGTTATTTATATCACTATCACTTAATTTAACATTAAGCGTAATAATATCATTCTTAGCTTTAACATTATACTTATCATCTAATTTATCAACATCATTTGTTCCACCAGTTAACTTAATCGCAGTACTTATTGTCTTACCATTATTAATTACTGTTAAAGTATGATCTCCAAGTTCTACATCATTAAAAGTTACATTACCATTTGAATCAGTAGTTTCGGTCATTGGTGTTGAATGTAGTGTTACTTCTTTATTTGCAAGTGGATTACCATCTGAATCTTTAATATTAAACGTTAAACTATATGTATTATTTGCTTCTGCTACTCCAAGAGTTCCATAGAACTTTTTACCTTGATTATAATTTTGATGTTTATCAGTATAATTTATAA